>Ga0114999_10000259_pt1 | contig 78606 bp, 80 predicted proteins | sample ArcticOcean_MG_C_3_FD_89820 | JGI IMG/M metagenome (GOLD analysis project Ga0114999, IMG submission 89820) | Marine microbial communities from western Arctic Ocean - ArcticOcean_MG_CB8_126 | ecosystem: Environmental > Aquatic > Marine > Oceanic | place: Arctic Ocean: Canada Basin | collected...
TCAGATATGGTGCCGAAGATAGGAGTCGAACCTACACTCCGTTTAAGGAAGCGGATTTTGAGTCCGCCGCGTCTGCCATTCCGCCACTTCGGCATTAAAGGGACAACGCATTCGATTGTACGGGAACTGCAGCTATCTCTCAACCTATTACACGCATCGCCTCGATCGTTGGGGGAAACGCACCTTCCCCCTTCAGACACTGTCAGCTATAATAGCGAGGCTAGATAGCCTTGAGACACCCCTTTAGGCAGTGGCGCATTCGTCTAGCGGCCAAGGACATCGCCCTCTCAAGGCGGAGATCACGGGTTCGAATCCCGTATGCGCCACCACCGTATACCCTGTGTTGAAGACCTGCCCACGAGGACTGCATGCCGAAGAGACTCCTGGTTCCAGCCATTCTGGTCGCATGTATCGGATTCGCGTGCGGCGCCCTTAGTCCATCTTCGGATGTATCAACTCCTGCTCCCATCGTGTTCCCTACACTTCCACCCATCTACGCCTACGCTTGAAGCCACGCTGCCTCCTCCTACGCCTACCAGGGTGCCGCCTTCTCTCCTGCCCACCCTTGGGCCCACGGCGACGTCTGTACCTCTGCCCACCGCAACACCGGAGGGGCTCACTATCCCTACAGACCCTTTAGCCGGGTTCCCTACTCGTACGCCCACACCACCACCTCAGCCACCCACGCCCACAAGTGTGCCCACAGCAACCCCTCCGGCCACACCAACTCCTGTTCCCATCAGCCCACTCGATTTCAAGCTCAGCGTGAAGTGGGGCTCCCTTGGCAGCACTATCGGACGATTTGATTCTCCCCGTGACCTGGCCATTGATGGTCAAGGCAACATCTATGTGTTGGACTTCAACAATTCCCTGATTCAGAAGTTCAATCCTACCGGTGAATACATCACACGATGGGGAGGCAAGTCGTTCATTCAAGGCACGTTCACCAATCCAACGGCCATCACCATTGATCAACAGACCAATACCGTCTATGTAGCCGATGAGACAGGCCGTGTCCAGTCCTTCCAGTCTGATGGGACATTCATCCGTTCATGGGGAAACCTCTCAACTGACGAGGTCCAACTGGAAAAACCCGTGGCCCTGGCTGCAGGACCCCTATCAACAGTGTGGGTTTCAGATACCGATGATAATCGCATTCAGCGGGTGACCGCGGCAGGGGTGTACCAAACGGAGTTGATTGGCTGTAACGGTTCGGGTGCCTTCAGCAATGTGGGAGCCATGGTAGCGACGCTCAGTGGTGATATCTACGTAGCGGACTCTGACAATGATCGGGTTCACTGGCTGTCTTCAACAGGAGAATCACTAGCTTTCTGGGGAAGCACAGGAACCGGAGAGAGCCAGTTCAACAACCCGCAAGGCATTGCTCTTGATTCCTTAGGGAATGTCTACGTCTCTGATACAGGAAACCACCGGATTCAGGTTTTCCGAAGCGATGGTACGTTCCTTGGTTCCTGGGGATCGAAAGGAGCCTCCAACGGCAAGTTCGATCAGCCTATGGGCATTGCAGTGAACGCCAGTGGCACCATCTATGTGGCGGACTCCGGTAACCACAGAATCCAGATGTTCCCAAAAATCGACCTGACGGAGTTGCCACCTGCCGAGCGACCTTTCATCCCAGGCATCCAAACGATCGATTTGGCTATCGATCCTGATCATGCCTCGGGTGAGGGGCTCACAATTGGGACGACAGCGCAACTGTCCCAGGGGTTCAAGCCACGTTTCGGTAGTATCTCGATCATAGACGTGTTCTTGACCAACAATGGGGCTGGCAGCAGATCCCTGACTCTCAGCCTTAAAAGAGGCGGGTCCGATGGTCAGCTTATACTCTGTTCTACGCAAGACACCCGTTTCGACGAAGGTGAATCGGGCTGGTTCAGCTTTGATATTCGCAACTTCCGCATCAACCCCGGTGACCTCTTTACCATTGAATTGACCCCTGCACCCGGCGCGGACATTGTATGGGGCAGGACCTTGGAGAATGATTACGCTGACGGTGAGGCCGCTATCAATAGGGTCACCCAAACCTTTGACTGGAAGTTCCGAACCTGGGGTTTCACCTAGTCGAACTCTTTTGAGCCCACTTCTTTCCCGTGGCCGCTAAGGCCTGCTATCCTGTACTATCCGATTCACTTATAGCGTCCTACGCCTGTCATGGGCGTTCGCATCACAGAAAGGACATCATGGAGCAACCACCAAACGGCGCACCCGAGCGAGCCATGATCATCATCGCTCACCCTGACGACGGCGAGTACATGGCCGCCGGTACTCTGGCCAAGTGGGCCAAGGCAGGCACGGAGGTGACCTACGTCCTCTGCACCAGCGGAGACAAAGGCACGTCTGACCCGGAGATCAAGCCTGTGGAACTGGCCGCCACTCGCGAAATAGAGCAACAGAACGCCGCCAATGTGGTTGGCGCAAAGAACGTTGAGTTCCTTCGGTACGAGGACGGTGTCCTGCAGAACACCCTTGAGCTACGCAAAGACCTCGTGCGGCAGATACGCAAACACAAGCCAGACGTCATCTTCTGCCAGGATCCCACTCGTCGTTACGGTGAATGGTTCATCAATCACCCTGACCATAGAGCGGCAGGGGACGCCGCCCTTGACGCGATCTTCCCATCAGCCCGTGACTACCACGTTTACCCGGATTTGATTGAAGAGGGCTTAATGCCTCACAACACTCTGGAGATCTACATGGGTGCCGGAGGAGACGGTGCGAGTGTCTGGGTAGACATCACCGATACGATTGATACGAAGATTGCTGCGCTGATGGAACATAAGACCCAGGTGGGCAGCGACAAGGAGAGGCTGGAAAAGATGAAGACCCGCCTAAAGGAAAATGCTGCTCAGACCGGTGCGGCCCATGCCATGGGGCACGCGGAGGGATTCAAATACATCAAGGTTAATTAGGCAGGGCAAGGGCGTATGTCGCTGAGGCGAGGAGACTAAAGTGTATATTGCCTCCGGCGGAGACTAAAGGCAGGGCAATGCCCTGCACCCAGGCTACCTGCGCCATATGCGGGGGGACTAAAGAGGTATTGCCTCCGGCGGAGACTAAAGCTGCCTGGCTCGCAAGCCAGTCCCAGACACGTGCGTATGCTGAATTAGAGGCGATACATGGACATCGAGAAGCTTCGGAGTCAGATACCAGTAACGCAGAACGTGGTGTACATGAACACCGGCTGGTCCGGCCCCTCGCCTACGCCAGTGATTGACGCCATCATCAAACGCCTGGAAATTGAGAGCACCCTTGGACCAGCCAGCCCACAAGTCTTGGAGAGCGGCAGGGCAACTCGACAGAATCTCCGCGAGGCTTTGGCTACCTTCCTCGGTGTCTCACCCCTGGAACTGACCCTGACGCAGAACACCACAGAGGGTCAGAACATCGTCATGAACGGCCTGGACTGGAAGCCCGGCGACGAGATCATCACTTTCAGCCTTGAACACAACTCCGTGTTGGTGCCCTGCTACTACCTGGAGCGACGGCACGGCACGGTGACCAAGGTGCTGCCACTGGAGCCGGCCGAGAACCAGGAGAGCATCGTTGCCAAGGTGGAAGCCGCCATAACCCCTCGCACCAAGCTGATTTTCATGAGTCACATCCAGTTCAAGTCGGGACTGCGGATGCCCGTTGAGCAGCTCCAGGAACTGGCGCGCTTCAAGGGTGTCCTTACGTTGATCGATGGTGCACAGGGCGTCGGCCACATTGACCTTGACTTGCGAGAACTAGGCGTGGATTTCTACGCCATGCCGGGACACAAGTGGATGATGGGACCGGACGGTGTAGGATCGCTCTACATCCGCGAGGAGCTTATTCCCAGGGTGCTGCCGATGAAGGTATCCGGCCACGCTGTCGACTCCGGTCACGGGTATCAGGACTTCGTCGGCAAGCCAGAGGACATCCAGAAGTTTGAGCTCACCACCACCAACGACGCTCTTTGGTCGGGATATCGTGCAGCCATCAAGTTCAAGGAGCAACTCGAGGTCGGCGAGGCCGAGCAGCACAGCCTGAAGCTGGCGTCACGCGCCAAAGCGGCCCTGGCGGCCATCCCCGGTGCATCCATCACATCTCCGCTTGAGGGGCCCGGCTGCACAGGCCTGGTAACGTTCTCCGTAGCGGGCTGGGAGCCCAAGGAGTTGGTAGACGCGCTTGAAGCACAGGAAGGAATCTCCATCCGCGCGGTGTCAGACCCCGCCAACGTCCGCATGTCGCTAGCCTTCTTCAACACGGAAGAAGAGGTGGACCGGGTGGCAGACGCAGTCGGTCGCATGGTTGTGTCTTAGGCAGGACTTAGCCCTCTCTGGCCCTCAGGCCAGTCTCAGACATATATCGATGCTTGATGGAGACATGAACACAAGAAAGTAGGGCTCTGTAATAGAGCCCTACTTTTATTATCCTAGCCGTTGGCTCCGCTGTGTCGGGATACTCCCGAATGAGCCAGTCTGTTAACTCTTGAACAGGACATTCAGCTCTTTTTTATTGCTTACGAAGCTCTTGGCTTATCTGCTTCCTCGTTGGGTGTTTGGGGGTATGTTTTCCAACAAGGCGCAGACTAGGATAGTGCCATCTGTGGTTCTGGACGAAGATTCTTCCGATAATCCTGTCTCCTTCCCTATTGGATTTGCACTCTTTTAGATGAGGGCCTTTTTGATGTTGGTTCTCTGATTCCTCCTGCCCTCGTCTCGATATGAGAATAGCAGACACCCCTATCTATGAGGTCACCCGTGACGGTAGGTAACAGGTAGTAGGGCGTAAGGAAAAGAGTAGGAGCACCCACTACCCATGTTAGTAGGGGGGCCCCTGATGAGCAGATATATGTGTGTGGGACTGACCTGCGGGTCAGAGGGGCCGAACGTAGCGGACTTTAGTCTCCGCCGGAGGCAATATGCCTTCAGTCCCCTCGCCGCAGCGACGTATGGGTCCAGGGCGATTCCCTGGCTATTCCATGGATAGGACGATCTTGCCGAAGTTGGCGTTGTCCTCCATGTAGGCGTGAGCAGCGCCGGTCTCTTCAAGCGGGAACACCCTATCAATCACAGGTTTGATTGCGCCACTCTCGAGCAGCGGGACCACTCGTTTGGCGATCTGCTGTGTCAACACGATCTTCTCCTCGATGGGCCTGCTGCGAAGCGCTGTGCCGTGGACACGAAGTCGCTTGGGGCCGAGCAATCGCAGGTCCGTCTCGAGCTTGCTGCCGCCCATGGAACCCACGATGACCAGGCGACCTTTCACAGCCAGGGAGTTCAGGTTGCGCTCCCAGTAGGGCGCACCAATAACATCGAGAACAACGTCGACACCCTTGCCACCCGTGTGCTCCTTGATAACATCAGCGAAGTCGTCGGTCTTGTAGTTGATGCCTACATCCAGACCAATCGCAGCCGCCTGGGACAGCTTCTCGGCAGAGCTTGCCGTTGCATAGGTGAATGCGCCGGCGCTCTTGGCGAGCTGAATGGCCGCGATACCGATGCCGCTTCCCGCCGCATGGATAAGCACACTCTCGCCCATCACAAGCTCGCAGTGGGTGAAGATGGCATCGTAGGCCGTGAAGAACACCTCCGGGACAGACGCCGCTTCCTGGAAGCTCATACCATCGGGGATAGGCATCGCCATGCGCTCATGGGTTACCACGCGTGTAGCGTATCCACCACCGCCGATGAGCCCGAACACGCGCTGACCTTCCTTCACGGAGGTAACCCGCTCACCTACGCCAATGACAATACCTGCCATCTCAAGTCCGGGGATGTCCTGAGATACGCCAGCAGGAACGGGGTAGTTGCCCCTTCTTTGCGCCAGGTCTGCTCTGTTCAACGCGGACGCTTTCACATCCACCAATACTTCGTCGGGGCCGGGAATGGGATCAGGGCGCTCAACGACCTTGAATACCTCTGGGCCTCCCGGCTCTGTCACTACGGCGGCTCGCATTGCATTTCTCCTGTTTCAACTAGTTATTGTGTCTGCGGAAATACTATACCTGACGGAGGGCGTGCGAGGGTATATAATCGCCCGGAAAGAAAAACCCAATGAGAAGGAGACTCATTATGGCTGAAATAGTACTTGGTATGGCTTCATCCCACGCGCCGCAGTTGGAAATGGTTCCTGAGCGATGGCGCGAGTATGGCGACCGATCCCGGACCCAGAACGAGCACTGGTACAACGGGAGGACCTACGACTACGGCGAACTGGCGGAGCTTCGCGCTTCAGAAAACATTGCGAAGGAGCTTGGCGAAGATACGTTCTCCAAGCGCTTCGATGCATGTCAGACGGCCATCACCCACATCGGCGAAACCTACAACAAGATCAACCCTGACGTGTGCGTGATTCTGGGCGACGACCAGCATGAGCTGTTCCAGGACGATCACATGCCCGGTTTTGCCATCTACCACGGTGAGTCCGTTGAGGACATGCCACGCGGTGCAGGCCCAGGGCCGTACTCCTTCACCGATGCGAAGATCGGCAACCGCCCCAGCGGCAGTACCATGCAGCCGACGGACGCCGCGCTTGGCCTGCACCTCATCGAGAGTCTGGTTGCGAACGAGTTCGACGTAGCACGGTCCAACAAGCTCCCGGTGTCCCGCAGCGAGGGTCACATCGGCCACGCGTTCTACTTCTTCTATCGTCGATTGATGGACAACAAGGCCACTCCCAGCGTGCCGGTCATGGTGAACACCTACTATCCACCCAACGCACCAACAGCGGCCCGCTGCTACAAGTTCGGCCAGGAAATCGGTCGAGCAATCCAGAGTTGGGACACCAACAAGCGTGTTGCCATCATGGCGTCCGGCGGCTTGAGCCACACGGTCATCGAAGAAGAGATGGACCAACAGATCATTGAGGGGCTCAAGAGCGGCGACACCATGAAGCTGCTGGAATACCCCGATGAGCGGTTCCGCGCAGGTACATCCGAGATCAAGAACTGGATTGCCCTGGCAGGCGCCATGTCCGTTGTAGGTTCCACGATGAACCTGGTGGACTACGTGCCCTGCTATCGCACAGAGGCCGGCAACGGCTGCGCGATGGGCTTTGGTGAGTGGATTTAACCCGAAGCACATTCCCTAAAGACTAAAAACACCCGGAGGGTTTCATGGAATACCGTCGTCTGGGCCAGACCGGCCTGGAGATATCGACTATTGGACTGGGCACCAACAACTTCGGCGGCAGGATCGACTTCGAGGCCACGCAGAAGGTGCTTCACCAGACAATGGAAGAGGGCATCAACTTCCTGGACTGCGCCAACACCTACGGTGCGGGCAAATCTGAGGAATATATTGGCAAGGTGCTGGGCAAAGAGCACCGCCACGAGATGATCATCGCCACCAAGGTAGGCGCTGGCGCTATGGGCGGCCCACCTCCCGGCCCCAACCAGAAGGGCGCAACCCGCCACCACATCATGGCGGAAGTCGAGAAGAGCCTGAAGCGTCTGGACACCGATTACATCGACCTTTATTACATGCATCGCTGGGATGCTGACACACCGATCGAGGAGACGATGCGTGCCCTGGATGACCTGGTGCACTCGGGCAAGGTGCGCTACATAGGCTGTTCCAACTACACCGCGTGGCAAATGGTGGAGGCCTTCTGGACGGCCAAGTCCCAGAACCTCTACAACTACTGCTGCGTGCAACCGGAGTACAGCCTGGTGGTGCGAGACGTGGAGAAGGAGCTTGTGCCCGCTGCTGAGCGATACGGCATGAGCCTGATTCCGTTCTTCCCTCTGGCCAGCGGATTCCTGACGGGCAAGTACAAGCAGGGCGAGGAGCCTCCCGAAGGGACACGCCTGGCGGGCACTCCCAACATGGGCAACAAGTACTTCACCGACGATAACTGGTCGCTCCTTGGCAAGCTGCAGAGCTTTGCCGGCGAGCGTGGACATTCTGTAGCCGAGCTGGCTTTCGCATGGCTGCTGGGTAGCCCGGTGATTCCATCGGTCATTGCTGGTGCAACGAAGCCTGAGCAGGTCACAGCGAACGCTCAAGCCGCCGGGTGGCAGCTGTCCGACGAGGAGATGACTGAAATCCGGGAGATGCTCTAAAAGGGCGCATATGTCGCTGCGGCGAGGGGGACTAAAGCCCGTATTGCCTCCGGCGGAGACTAAAGCCGTGAATCCTGACGGTTACCAAAGATAGAGTGTCATTCTGAGCGAAGCGAAGAATCTGTAGCTAGGGTTATTGGAAGGCCACGGATTCTTCGTCGATACTCTCCTCAGAATGACACGGGACGTGGGGGCGAGGGTTTTAAATGGCGAACAAAGTGGCACTGTCCAACGAAGTTAAGGCGGTGTTGCGCCAGTGGTACAGCGATGCCGTCCTTGACGATACTCGTGTACTGGAGGGTTCGTTCTTCGGTTGGCTATTCGGACTGACGGGTCAACACGCTGTCACCATCAACAAGTCGGTGCACCTGACGAAGAACGCCAAGTCGGAGGGCACGCCTGGCAGGACTGTGCTCATAGGCCACGAACTGTTCCACGTGGTACAGCAGGACGATATGGGTTGGTGGCGCTTCATTCTGAGTTACCTGTGGCACTACCGGCCAGCACACCTGAAGAGCGCGAAATCCCACTACTACGAGGTCCCCGCCTACGATAGAGGGCGAGAGATACGCGGCGTGGTCGGGCCGGATTAGAATAGATACATCACTTGAACTAAAGGAACTTGAATGGACTTCGCACCCCTGGCCCACGTATTCCCTGATACAACGAAGATAACCCCCCAGGGTCACCTGGAGATCGGCGGCTGCAACGTCGCGGACCTGGTGGCAGAGTACGGCACCCCGCTCTACGTCTTGTGTGAGGACACCCTCCGCGCCAAGTGTCGGGAGTTCCTGGAAGCCTTCACATCGCTGCATCCGGAAACGGAAGTGCACTACGCGTCCAAGGCCTACATCGGCCCCGCGCTGGCCAAGATCATGGCGGAAGAGGGCCTGGGTCTAGATGTGGTGTCAGGCGGCGAGCTGGCCGTAGCCCGTATCGCTGGCGCACCACCGGAGGGCATCGCCTTCCACGGCAATAACAAGTCGGCGCAGGAGCTTTCGGACGCGCTGGACTACGGCATCGGCCACATCATGGTAGACAACCTCACGGAGCTAGACCTGCTGAACAAACTGGCGTCCGAACGAGGGATGAAGCAGGCCATCCTGCTGCGCGTCACGCCGGGCATCGACCCACACACCCACGCCAAGACGACCACAGGGCTTGTGGACAGCAAGTTCGGCCTGAACATCAGCAACGGCCAGGCGGCAGAAGCTGTGCGGCGTGCACTGAACTGCGAATCGCTGGAACTGAAGGGACTGCACTTCCACCTCGGCTCCCCCATCTTCGAGTTCGAGCCGTACATCGAGGCGATAGAAGTGGTGCTGGACTTCGCTGCCCAATATCGAGAAGAGGGGTTTGAGCTTCAAGAGTTCAGCCCCGGCGGCGGGTTCGCCATCGCATACCTGCGAGACGATCGCCCGCCCAAGCCTGCTGAGTACGCTGCGGCCATCGTCGGCGCACTGCGACAGGGCTGCGAGCAGCGCAACCTGCCTATGCCGAAGATGTCCGTTGAGCCTGGCCGCTCCGTAGTGGGGCCTGCTGGCGTGGCGTTTTACACCGTTGGAAGCATCAAGTACATCCCCGGCGTCCGCACCTACGCGGCTGTGGACGGCGGCATGGGCGACAACATCAGACCTGCCCTGTACGAGGCCAAGTACGAAGCAGTTGTAGCTACTCGAATGAACGAGGAGCCCTCCGTCACCTACACGGTAGCTGGCAAGTTCTGCGAGTCCGGTGACATTCTGGTGGAGGAGGCTTTACTGCCGCCGTTGAGTGTAGGCGACATCATCGCGATGCCCGCCGCCGGTGCCTACAGCCCGTCCATGGCCAGCAACTACAACGAGAACCCCAGACCGCCCATCGTGTTGGTGAAGGATGGGAACTCCCGCGTCATCCGTCGACGGGAGACTGCCGAAGATCTCATGCGCGCCGATGTCTGGTAACTGATATGTGGCGCGTTGTTGGACACACAGGCGCAGTGCGGCTGCTTGACCACTCGATCGAGTCGGACAGGCTCGCCCACGCCTACTTGATCACAGGTCCGCCCCACGTGGGCAAGACCACCCTGGCCATGGACTTGGCAGCTGCGGTGAACTGCGAGCGCACCTCTCCCCCCTGTGGCGAATGCCCCCAGTGTCTCCACGTCTATGGCTCACGTCACGCTGACCTCCAACTGCTAGGTGTAGCCGAGGAGGAAGGGCGCAAGGCCATCGGCATCGATGCCATCCGTGAAGCAGCCCATCAGGCGCACCTGAACCCCTTTGAAGGTAAGTCGCGCGTCATCATCATCGAGGGCGCTGAACACCTATCGGAGGAGGCCGCCAATGCCCTGCTGAAGCTCCTTGAAGAACCACCGCCCCATCTGCTGCTGCTCCTACTGACCGCCAGCCCAGACCTCCTCCTGCCTACCATCCATTCACGCTGCCAGCGCATCGACCTTCATCCTCTGTCCATTGAGCAGGTGGCTGAAGCGCTGACGACCAAGTGGGAAGTGCCCGCCGAGGAAGCGCAGGAACTGGCCAAGCTGAGCAACGGGTGTATCGGTTGGGCTACGGAGGCGTGGCAGGACTCCTCCATCATGGAGACGCGAGACCGTCGGTTGGAGCGCCTGACCGACACGGTTGCTGTCGGGCTGGAAGAGCGATTCGCCTATGCAGCAGAGCTTGCGGGCCTATTGCCCCAACAACGTACTGCCATGCGAGAGACCTTGGACCTCTGGGCCGAATGGTGGCGCGATCTATTGGTGGAGAAAGCCAGCACGGAGGAAGACGCTGAGCAGGCTTCTCCTACAAGCGCCCTCACAAAAGGTGCCTTGCTGGCTGCGGTCCATGAGATCCTGCGTACCCAGGAACTGCTGGACATGAACATTAACCCCAGGCTGGCGCTGGAAGCCTTGATGCTCTCGCTGCCACGCATCGAAGGCGTCACATCGCAACAGTAATGTTGTAATGTTTCACTCCTACTGAACCAACTGCTACAATACTTCTATCAACCACAGGAGCACCTTATGACCCAGTCGCAAAAAGAGTGTATCTTCTGTCGCGTACTCGCTGGGGAGATACCCGGCGAGATACTGCATCGCGACGACCACTGCTTTGTGATACGGGATATCGCCCCGATAGCGCCGGTGCACCTGCTGGTCATCCCCATCCAGCACTATATCCACGCAACAGATGCATCGCCGGATATGGATACCACGCTGGGTCACCTGATGGCTGTAGCCAGGGAGATGGCCAAACGCGAGGGCATTTTTGAAAGCGGCTATCGGATGGCAGTGAACCAAGGGCCCCACTCCGGCCAGACCGTCGATCACCTTCACCTGCACATGGTGGGTGGCAGAGTCCTTGAGCTAGAGGGATAACGTGACAACCACGTATGAGCTACCCGCCAACCTTCAAGCGACCCTGGACGCCCTGCCGAAGGGGTTGGTTGAGCACATCCAGCGGGTCCGGGTTCTGGCGGTGGAGCTAGCTGAGGGTCACAAGCTGGACGCCGCTCGCGTCGATTTCGCCGCAGCGGCCCATGACATCGCCCGCGCAGACCCTGATCTTGTGCTGCTTGCCGAAGCCCAGGCCACGGGCATACCCATCACCAACGTTGACGTGAACAAACCCATGCTGCTTCATGGCCCTGTGGGCGCCGGCCGACTTCGCACCATTCTGGCCGTCACCGACGAGGAAATCCTGGAGGCCGTGTACTGGCACACTACCGCCCTGGCAACTATGGGGCCTATCGCAAAAGCCGTGTTCCTGGCCGACAAGATGGATCTCTCCAAAGCCTCACGCTATCCGCACATAGGCCGCGTACGTGAGCTGGCCTCAGTCGACCTTGACCAAGCAATCGTTGAGTTTTTCAAGGGCGATCTTGTTCGCCTGTTGGAAGAGGGATCGATGGTCCACCCTGCATCCCTTGAAGCCCTGAACGGCCTCCTTCATACGCTGAAGCGCAGCCGCTAACCACCCCTCGCCCCACACCCGCTCTCCCTTTACGTATACACCGTACCAATGTCATATTCTGCTTGATTATATCGTACATATGTTCTATTTTTCTGTCTATCCCAATCAACCGGACGTGTTTGCGTCCAGAGGAGCAAGGTATTGGATGTTCAGGGGGAGGCCTTGCTCTTTCAGCGGGCATTGACCGTCATATCGGCCGGGTTCAACACCGTGTATTTCTTCAGGTATCTGGCACAAATGGCGAGGCGAGGCAGAGACACACAGGCTGGCCAGGCTTGGAGCAGATTCCAGCGCAGGAAGGTAGCTGTGGCGGTGTTGGCGTGCACCAACCTAGCGTTGCTGACAGGCGGATTGGTACCATTGTTAGTCGCTCGATTTGAACTGGGCGATGGTCGAAGCGGGTTGGAGTTGGTCGCGGCATTGCTGTCACTGTCGGCGGCGACTGGTATGACCGTTTTGGTATTTCGCGTCAAACATAGCCAATAGCCAGGCACAAAAGGAGAAGTTGTGAGCGGTCTATCGAACGCAATAAAAGCCGAACAGTGGGAGCTTGTCGCCTACTACCTACTGGTGTCCGTCGCACGCCTTGCAGTCCAGGTACCTCCGGAGACCCTGGCTGACCTGTTGGAATTCCTGGCGGAGGGCGACGATGACGCCTCGGCGTAAACAAGCATCGCCAAAAGCCGCACCCGTGACCCCGACCGAGGCGCCGGGGCCACGGGTGCGGCTACCGAAAGCCCGCGTGGTTGAGGGTGTTGATGAGGAGATAGCCCTCCTCCGTGTTCGGTCGTTCCAGTATGCCAAGGAACATCCAGAGCAACTTGAACTGCTACTGAAGGGCGTGACCTTGTTGGTCCGCGCGGTAGCCACGAAATATCGCCTCTCGCCGACATCCAAGAAGGATTTGACGGAGAGCATCGAGGGCATCATCAACGGCATTGGCCGGGGGATGGGTCTAGGGGAGTTCGCCGATGAAACAAAGGCCTAACGACCTGCTTGAGCGGGCGCTTCGTCGATGGAAGAAGCCACTAGGCGCAAGCACAGGGCAACAGGCCGCAGCAACGATCGATCTGGCTCCGTCGTCCGGGTTCGATGTCTTAATCCAGGAACGTATGCGCGGCCTGGAAGACGGGCTGAAAGAGGTCAGGAACCGCGTCAACGGCCTGATGTTCCTGGTTGCAGGCGTGGTGATCGTCCAAGTAGTACTCAGGGTCTTTCCCTAGCGGAGAACCCAGAAGGAGAAGCGTCTTGGGAATCCAGCAACACCTACGGGAATATGAGCGGGAGGCCGGTGCGGCCATCCTGGACAGCGTCATCCACAAGAAGGGTTTGACCTTCACGGTGGAGATGGCGCGTCAGGGTGGCAAGCTCTTTAACGTAGGAAGGGGTGCCGGATGAAAGGTCGTCGAGCACTGTGGTAGGGAACCCGGCTTGAACCAGGGTATCCACAAGATGGCTCCCAATGAACCCTGCACCACCTGTGACCAGGCAGCGTGCGGTCTCTGTAGTCACGTTAAGCCTTTGGCCCTTTGCGAAGCTCGCTCCAGGCGTAGAGGAAGCGATGCAGCACTGTCAGCGGGGCAAGGATGGCGATGATCCAAATAGCGACGGTCAGGAAGCCGGCTACCAACCCGACTGTTAGCACAATAACGCGCTCAGGGCGGGTCATAATGCCGACCGCTCGGGGGGAGCCCAGGGTCTGCGCCCGTGAAACCACATAGCTCACCAGCATAGATCCAGCGAACGCGATGTACGCAAGGGTGGCCAGCGTCGTGTCGTCAGTGTCTAGGGCGAGAATTAGCACGCCAAGGAGCACCACGGCCTCGCTAACGCGGTCTACTACCGAGTCCATGAGTGCACCCGCCGGCGACGACGTCCCGCCCATTCTAGCCAGAGCGCCGTCAATGGAGTCCAGCGCCCCTGAGATTCCCAGCACCACTCCTCCCCAGAGCAATTCGTCGGTGGCAATGAGATAGGCAGCGGCAGATGCGAGCACCAGGCCAAAGAGGGTCACAGCATTGGGGCTTATCTTGAGCTTCATGAGGGTTTTGGCAATGGGTTGCTCGAACCATCGGGCGGTAGCCTGACGAACTTTGGTGCGGTCTATCGTAATCGCCACGCTTATGCCGCCGATGGGGCCAGCGCAGACTGATTCACTTCGTCTCGCACTGTCTCGTAGTAGTCCATCACCTGTTTCGCCACATGCTCCCATCGGAACTCGTAGGCACGTCGCTCGCCGAATGCACCCATCGCAGCACGCATCTGCGGATCCTGGATCATGTGCCGTAACGCTGCCGCCAACGCCTGATCATCCTTAGGTGGCACCATCAGCCCATGCATGCCGTCTTCCATGACGGTTGCGTAACCATCCAATCGCGAAGCCACGATGGGCGTGCCAGATGCCATGGCTTCCAGCAACACGATGCCAAAGCTCTCTTTGCCTGTGGCCGGGGAGCAGAAGATGTCTGCGGTCTTGTAGTAGCGTGCCAAGTCCTCTTGCGAGACGCTGCCCGCAAACTCCACGTCCTGCAGGCTATGTTCACCCAATACGCGGTAACTGTCCTTATCCGGCGTTCCCGGGCCGACTACGATCAATCGGATATTGGGGAATTGCCACTTCAAGCGACTGTAGGCCATCAGCAGGTACTTCAACCCCTTGCGCTTCTCCATCCGACCCACGAAGAGGATGTTGATCTTTCCATCCTTGTATTTGGCGATTGGCTCCACTTTTGAGCTGAAACCATCCAGGTTTATGCCGTTGGGGATGAGCTTGAAATCGCCCTGGAAGTGCTTTTGAATGAACCCCTGTGCCATCGGCGACACCGCGATGCGACCGTGGAGTCGATTGAACCAGTGGCGTAGCGGCTTACTTGTGAACGGGTATATCTTGCTTCGCTCACTATAGGCGTGGAAGGTTCCGATGTTTATCGAATTGGAACAGTGCAGCACCAGCCACGGAAGAAGCGGGGTCAGTGGTTCATGCAGGTGGATGACATCAAACTGCTCACGCTCCAACAGGCCACGGACGCTCTTGAGCAGCCAGGGCGAGAGGGAGAGTCGTGCTACGGAGCCGCCTACGGGGACGGGCACCGGAACACCAAGACGTACAAAGCGATCGAACTCAAAGGTGTTTCCGGACTTGGAAGACGGCGCAACAATCCACGCCTCATGCCCCTTGCGGTTGAACTCTTGTGCCAGCTGATCAATGTGGGCTGTGACACCGCCGGGGTAGGCGAAATCATAGGGGGAAACCAGTGCTATCTTCATTGGCACCCTGACGTGAGAATCAAGGTCTTCTACCTACAACCTAAACCGATGGCATTGTAGCAGAATTGAACCTTTGACACATAGTCCCGGCGCTATAGGCCAAGTTTGGAACATCGTGACCGTGAATGTAGTTCTGAATATGTACCACAAAAGAAAACCGGGGAGGTTGGGTGTGGAAGGCGAGTTTCACAATAGAACGATAGACGGCATCCAGCAAAGCTGGTCGGTAGATAGGTTACGGGCACTATCCACCGGAATCTCAGCTAAGGAAGTTCCTTTAGACAGCATATATGAGTTTGATACCGTCTATTGGTTTGATGATCAATATCAACCGACTTGCAGAGAGGTCGTTAGACATTTGTCCCGAATTCAGAGCGTGGACCTTGCTGACCCCATAATTTTGTCTGCTGACGGACACGTAATGGATGGGATGCACCGGGTTGCCAAAGCATCGCTTCAAGGCCACTCACACATTAAAGCGGTGCAGTTCATTCAAGATCCCGACCCTGATGATGCTTTGTGACGTGTGCGCTATAAACCCATCTACCCTCCCCTGCCACGTCGTGGAGGGCGAGCCTGCGCCGGCGCCGAGTCGCGATAGTCCGGCGCTTCGATTTCCAACGCCAGGATGAACCGCATGTCCTTTAAGCGAGAGGCGATAGCAGGCCTGAGTTGGGTATCCCTGTCCATGGTGATGACGGTTGGGAGTCGAGCGTTGTGTCGATGCACCATCAACTGGTACAGCTTCTCATCCGCCCACGGGGTAGTGGTCTGGGCCCCCAGGTCGTCCAATATGAGCAACTCCGTGCTCTTCACGCGCTCAAAAAGTTCGTCGTATGTGGTTGTGCTTGTGGGTGCGAAGGTATACCGAAGGTGATCCAAGAGTTCAGGAACAAAGGCGAAGAACGCAGATTCACCCTGGCGGAGTCTATCGTTGCCAATGGCCGCAGCAAGATGGGTCTTGCCCACGCCAGTAGGGCCACCCAACACCAACCACTGACCTTCAGGGTTTCCTGCAAAGCTCTTCGCCGCCTGTAGGGCTGCGTCCAACGTTCCTCGCTGCCTTGAATCGGCGCCGTTGCCACCAGCGTTGAAGCTATCGAACGTCACACCCTGCATCGCGGGCGGCAGTGAACCGAGGGATCTACCACCAGCCTGCCTGGTTGCTGCCAACGTGTACACCTGACTGATGCCAGCACCCGCCAACCGGGTCTGGAACCGCTCCTCCAGGGTCTCCAGCGGGGCAGCTAGCGTCACCACCGTTGGGAGCTCCATGTTGTATCGATGGTTCAGTACTTGAAAGAGCTTCTCCTGTGCCCAGGGTGTGGAGGCCTGTGACCCCAGTCCGTCCAGCACGAGCACGGGGGTGTTTGAGACCTGATCGAACAGGAGGTCGTAATCGGCGTCACTGTTGGGTGCGTACGTAGCGCGAAGGTGGTCGAGCAAATCAGGAACCACCATGAAAAGGGCAGGATTCCCAAGCTCCACGGCGTAGTGCGCGATTGCTGCCGCCAGATGCGTCTTGCCGCATCCGCTAGGCCCAGCGAGCACAAGCCAGCCGACCGGGTTCTCCGCAAAAGCCATTGCGGCGCTCGCGGCTTCCCTGAACCGTCGTTGGTCCTCAACCTCTGCGCTTAACCCAGCCCCCTCCAGCGTTTCAAACGTGAAGCGCGCCAGAACGCCAAGGTTGCTATAGCGAAGCAGCCTGGTGCGACGTTCATCCTGTCCCTCTTGTTGCCAGCACTCGCACGGCTCTATAGCCCCCCATCGGTGGTGGCCAAAAGGAACATCAACCCGTACCCACCTTGTCCCATTGCAAAGGGGGCAGAGATCGGCAGGCTCTTCTTCTAGGTAGTTATCGTCCGGCCCGGCGAAAGACTTCACTGGCTGAAACCGTGCCAGTACGTCCCCCAGGCTCTCTGGCTCCTCGGCCATCATCCCTCCATCGTCGCAATATCGCTTCGATGTACTTCAAATTACGACTGTTTTGCAGTACCGCTTCCCGGAAGGCCTCTGCTATCCAATCCTCCGGGTATTCTGTCTCCATGTCCTTCAAACGCTCTGCTGCCATGGGGTAGATAGCCCCTATGTTGTCCTCATACAGCACAAAGATGTCAGGGCGAGTGGTGGCCTCTTCTTGGGGTTTGGCCACGGGCCTTTTGGGGATGTTCAGCTCCCCTTTGCCTGCTCGATCCAATGCCCGTCGATTCGATGGCGTGTCCAAGCAGTAGGAGTCACCGTTCTCAGCATCGGTGGCAACCTTGAGCAGCAGGCCATACGCCACAAACCCTTTCAATACACTCCCCAAAGCCTCAACACCGTCTCCGTATTGGAGCACAGGGTCTGCCACCAGCTCAGCAGCAGAAATGTATTTCAACGTTCCTTGTTTCCTGTGTAACAAGAAAATGACTCTCAGTGCACAGCGGATTTCCTGCACATCGCCCATCCGCTCCAGCAAGGGGCCGAACAGGGCCGATGGTACTGGCACAATTTCATTTGCCTGAACATATGCCGGTCTTGATGCCACCTACACCACTCCTGAGTTGTTAGGTAGAGCCTCAAACTTGGCTAGCCGGTCCTCAAAATGAAGGTGGATAGAACCCTGAGCGCCATGGCGATGCTTGGAAATAATCAACTCTGCCATGTTCTTGGGATAGGGCTGTGTGGGGAATTGAGCGTTCCATTGATCTTCTGTGTAGTTCTGATCCTCACGATAGATGAACATGACCACATCAGCGTCCTGCTCAATGCTGCCACTCTCACGGAGGTCTGATAGCTGTGGACGATGCGATGTCCGGCTTTCAATGGCTCGACTAAGCTGGGATAAGGCAAGTACCGGCACGTTCAAATCCCTGGCTAGTGCCTTGAGCGACCGTGATATTTCGCTGACTTCCTGCACCCGGTTGGCGTTGCCCCTTGAATCGGCCCCCTGCATCAACTGCAAATAGTCCACGACGATGAGGTCTACCCCTCGATCCAGGTGGAGTCGTCGTGCCTTGCTCCGTAGATCCATCACCGTGAGCATGGGCGTGTCATCGATGTAGATGGGAAGGTCTGACAACACACCGGTAGCGTCCACAATGCGCCGTTCCTGGGTCTCTGAATACAGATGCTGCCGCAGACGGAAGCTGTCAACGTCCGCCTCAGCCGCCAGCAGACGGTTTCCCAGCTGATCTCTGCTCATCTCAAGGCTGAAGATCGCCGAGGTTGCCCCTTCTCGAGCGGCGTTCCTGGCGATGCTCAAGGCTAAAGCGGTCTTGCCCAAACCAGGGCGTGCAGCAAGGATAATCAAGTCAGAACGTTGCATCCTCCCCAGTAGCTGGTCAAGGTCCGGGAAGCCGGATGGAATGGGAGCATTGCTCTGATCCATTCCACCCTGCGTGGCCGCTGCAGCGTCTTCCAGGTAGGTATCCAGCACCTCTCGGATATGGACGAAATCCCGGGAACCGCCGCTTGATCGTAAATGGAAGAGCAGGTCCTCTGCCCGGGAAAGGGTCCCATCCACGTCAGCGCCGTTCTCAAAGCCAAGGTTGGCTATGCCAGAAGCCGCATTGATGAGCTGCCGCATCACTGACGTACGTTGGACGATCTGTGCGTAGTACTCCACGTTGACGGATGTAGGCACAGATGACGATAGCTGGCTCAGGTACTCACACCCGCCAGCCTCTTCCAATCGACTGAGACGAGCCATCTCATGGCCCATGGTTGCCATATCAACGGCTTCCGGACGCTGGGCCAGGGCAAGGGCTGCCTCATAGCACCAACGGTTACGCTCTCGATAGAAGTCGTCAGGGTGAAGCAGTGCAGCAATCTCATGAATGGCCTCTCCGTCAATCAACAGAGCGCCAATGACCGCTTCTTCTGCTTCTATATCATGGGGGAGAACTCGCTCTGCGTACATATGTTCCTATTTTACGTTGAATAGCACAAACTTACTAGCGCTCTCACGCGATAAGTGTGCGCCTCACATGATAGGAATCGCCCGGGCGATTTGTAAGAGGAATATTGACGGGTATTGTTGTTGACAATCACTTAAAAAGAGCAAAGAAAAACCCTCCAGATCTGGAGGGTTTTTCTACTATATCGTTTTAAGCAATGAAGGGAAGTTATGCCTTTTCCTCGTCTTCGTCTTCTTCCTCTTCATCAACCGCATCGTCGCCGGCTTCAGCTTCTTCTTCGTTTATGGCCTCGTCGTTATCCTCATCATCTTCGGCGTCTTCATCCCCGGGAACAACGGCGAAGTACCGTCCCGCAGCATCCTCGACAACCACAGTGACTGTGGGAATCAAGTCCATGTGCAATCGAACCGGAACCTCGAAGGTCCCCAGGTCCCGAATCGGCTCAGTCAGGGTGATGGTACGTCGATCGATATCCTGACCAACCGCCTCAGTAAGTGCTTCAGCAATGGCTATGTTGGTGATGGAGCCGTACAGGTGGCCACCCTCTCCGGCGCGGCCCTTCAGCGTAATGCTCAAGCCTTCCAACTTGTCAGAGACGCCCTTCAAGTCAGAAGCGTCCTTTGATCGCTTCGTTTCCGCAACCTTCTTAATCTTCTCAATACGCTTCATCTGCTCGGAAGTCGCCGGCGCGGCAAGACCCTGGGGAATCAGGTAATTACGTGCAAACCCGCCGGATACGGCACGAATCTCACCTGCCATATATTTCGGGGGGACATCAGCTAGGAACACCACTTGAAAACGCACCGGAACACCTCGAACGCAAATTTTCACATACAAGTTGAATAGGACACTCAAGATTACCACAGTAACGGCCCAATAGGAAACCTATCAGGGACCGGACCGCGCTCTCAAGGGTCAGGTCATCCGGGTCCAGGGCTTACCCTGGTTATCGGAAGGGGTTCAACGCCAGTGCGCCGCCAACCGCAAGCCCAACCAGCGTATAGAAGCCAATGAACGGGAACTCAGGGGCCACGAAGATGTACACGATGAAGGCCAGAGCATACGCACCTATCGCCAAGCCTTGCAGGGCGGGTACGCGTTTCCGATTGGTCACCCTGCTAATCGCCTCGCCTATCGCCCAACCGGATCCAAGGAACGTGGCGGGGCCGTAGATCCAGACGATACGGAAGGGAACAAGGAATTGAAAGAGACCGAAGAACACCCCCAGTGCCAACGCGACGACAATAGCAACCACGATTGCTTTGGTGAGCTGGGTTGTCGGGAGGTTGTAGGTAGGTATCTTTTGGACGTTGGCGCACTCCGGGCACCTGGCCCCAACGGGGGTCTGTATGCTGCAACTAGCGCAAATGGGTTTCTCGCACTTGCTGCACCGTAGTAGCGTCTCTGTATCCGGATGGAAGGTACACTGCATGACTATGCCTCTGCTGCCTCTCGTGGTTCTTCCGGTCGACGAGACACCCAATCTTCCCGGCTTGCTATATCCCTATCAAACAACAAACGATAGAACAACACCCGGGTTAGCGGTTCCCCTTGCAACGGTCGCTGCCAGTTGGCCGCGAGTCGCTTAGCAACCAGAAGCACCAGAACGCCCAGAGTGGTGACAATCGCCTGGTCGGAACGGTTCAGGACGGTAGCCATCACGGGTACCAGAAACATTGCGAACAATAACCACAATGCCAGGTTCTTCCGAATCACTCCACCCCATATTCCTGCTAGCAGGATGACCATCCCCAACTCCCACAACAGTAGGAACCCCAGGAACACGCCAGCCGCCGTGGAAACCCCTCTACCACCTTTGAAACGAATGTAAGGGGACCAGTTGTGGCCGGCTACTGCGGCAAGCCCGCCCGCCATCATTGCCCAATCAGAACCATCTTGCAGGGATATTACCCACACGAGGGCGGTTCCCTTGACCAAGCCGTCAAACAGGCCCAGTGCATACCCGCTTTTCTTGCCGACGTGGGTTATGACGTTGGATGCCCCTACGTTCCCCGTGCCGTACTTGCGGATATCGATGCCAAGGCGGTAGCGCCCAAGGATGTAGGCGGAGGGTATTCCGCCCCAGAGGTATCCTGCCACTACGGCAATGACAATGTCCAAAGCCCATCCTTATCAAATAAGAGTACGTTCATTAGATACCAGATGCACATTGTGGGCAACGTCATAGGTGAATGCCATAGAACAAGAAGGTGAATCAGGGGCAGATCCAATAGCAAATGGTTGGAATAAGAACTCTTCCTATCGAGGTCCCATCTCCAACAACCGTTGGCCGTTCTCAGCGGGAGGCCCCACCAAGCCCGGCTCCACTTCGTCGCCTTCATGGTTGGCATGGTAGTCACTGCCACCAAGGGCAAGGAGCCCATGTCGTTTAGCGATGCCATGAAGCCAATTTACTGTTTCTTCATTGTAACTTTTGTAATAAACTTCCATGCCAGCTAGGCCTTTGGGCACCAACGAGGCGACCAATGACTCCGGGTCTTTGGTATACGTAGGGTGTGCCAAGACAGGAATGCCCCCGAATTTTCTGATGAGTTCAACCGAATCCGCAGGGCTCATCTTCTCTCGACTTACATAGGCGGGTCCACCACGCCCAATATATTTGTCAAAGGCATCCTTCAACTCAGTGATGTAGCCCTTCTCCAACAATGCCCTTGCTACATGCGGCCGAGCGATGGCTCCACCCTGCGCCAACTCCACCACACGCTCCCACGTGATGGCCAATCCCATCTCGTTGAGCTTTTCCACCATCTTCTCGCCCCGGCCCTCACGGCCTTTACGAAAGTGGGCCAGCACTTTTTGAAGCTCAGGGTTGTTCTCGTCCAGGTGGTAACCCAGGACATGGACTTCACTGTCATCGACTTCTGCCGATATCTCCACACCGGGAATAAGCGTCATATCGGGATGCTTCGCCAACTCGGCCTTCGCCTCGGGGATGCCTTCAAGGGAGTCATGATCAGTGATGGCGATGACTTTCAGGCCGTTCTCCGCAAGAAGCTTGACCAACTGCGTAGGTGTGAGCGTCCCGTCTGAAGCGGTTGTGTGTAAGTGAAGGTCTACGGTAAAACCCAACTGATTCCCTCCCTGACCTGATACCGGTATTGAGAAAAAGAAAAAGCCCCACCCCGATGCTTTCCATCAGGGCGGGGCTTGATCCTACTTAGCGTATTCTACGTTCCGGGTCTCCCGGATGATCATCACCTTAATCTGTCCAGGGTACACAAGGGTCTCCTGAACCTTCTTGGCAATGTCCCGTGACAAGGCTGCGGCGGTCTCGTCGTTGACCTGTTCCGGCTTCACCATGACACGAACCTCTCGGCCCGCCTGGATGGCGAATACCTTCTCCACACCTTCAAAGCCCTTTGCAACCTCTTCAAGGTCCTGGAGCCTCTTGATGTAGGACTCGACAGTGTCACTGCGAGCTCCCGGTCGCGAGGAGGTTATCGCGTCCGCAGCAGATACGATGAACGCCTCAACGGTGCTCTTCTCATGGTCATGGTGCTCCGCAATGGCCCTACTGATGGCCTCTGGAACACCGAACTTGGCTGCCACCTCTCCGCCGATCTCAGCGTGGGGGCCTTCAACCTCATGAGTCATCGTCTTACCGATGTCGTGCAGGAGCGCTCCGGTCTTACAGATCTCAACATTTGCACCGATCTCAGCCGCCAGCATTGCTGCTACACGGGCTGCCAACACGCTCTCCTTGAGCACGTTGCTACCATAGCTGGTCCTGAACTTCAGACGACCCAGCTGTTTGATCAGATCGGCGTGCAGTCCGCGCACACCTGCTTCAAATACTGCTTGCTCGCCAGCTTCCTTGAGGATCTTATCCATCTCCTGGCGGGCCTTTTCTACCATTTCCTCGACCCTGGCCGGGTGAATACGGCCATCAACGATCAATTTCGTCAATGCGATACGTGCGATTTCTCTACGTATCGGGTCGAAACACGAAAGCGTTACCGCTCCCGGAGTATCGTCAACAATTAAGTCCACACCGGTTGCTTGTTCAAGCGCCCGGATATTCCGTCCCTCACGACCAATGAGACGACCTTTCATCTCATCATTGGGCAATGGAACACTAGTGACAGTGGATTCAGCTACTACGTCAGCGGCAAGTCGTTCAATGGCCATAGTGACCAACATGCGAGCATTATCGTCAGACTCTTCTTTGTACTGTTGCTCTAGCTCCCAGTACTTACGGGTAAGTTCATGCTTCGCTTCGTCTTCGGCCTTCTTAAATATCTGATCTTGCGCTTCTGTGACCGTCAGTCCGGCTACTTCTGCTAGCTGGACTTCCTGCTGTTGTTTAAGCTGCTCCACTTCTGCCTGCGACGTCTCCAGCTCCCTATCCCTGTCTGCAACACTTTGTTCCCTATGCTCCAGGGTGCTGAACCGACGCTCTAAGTTCTCTTCCCGGTTGGCCATTCGCTTTTCCTGCTGCTGTACCTCGCCACGCCGCTCTTTCAACTCGCTCTCCGCCGTTGTGCGGAGTTGCAGCGTCTCTTCCTTTGCTCCTAGCAGGAGGTTCGCCTTCTGGCGCTCTGCATCTTCTACAACCTTAGCGGCTTGATCTTCAGAATCCTTTAGCCGCTTTCCCAAAAAAGAGTTCCGGGCCAAGAACGTCACCAATGCCCCTATTCCCAGGGCCGCAAGGACGGAAAGCAATAGAATCACAAACCAGATTATAGATGACATCTGGTCACCTCCCTTTCGTCCTAGCTTTTAAGGTAGCCCATATCTGTTGGGCTGCATCCATCTTACGCGTCAGAGCGAGAAAGTGTCAACGAAATGGGTTGGTTCAATCCCCCTTCGTTTGCCTGAATTCCGTAGCTGGGACTATGTTAAACTTTATCGATGTGGAGCCCTGGCATAAGGATGAGGTGAGGGATATGACTCAACCCGACGGATCTGACCAGAACGATAAGACGGTGACGCTAGAGGTGTACTCAAGTGAACCTCTGGCCAGAATGGCTGCTGGAAGGCTTGAGTTGGAAGGTATCCAATGCATGGTCAGGGCCGTGGGCGTAGGGCCGGGGGGTTGGGGGGTAGCCGCCACCGTCCCTCATGCGCTGGATACATGGGAAGATGATGCGGAGCTGGCGCGGGAAATCCTGGATATCGCACCTACAGAGGCCAAGGGACAACTGGTTGACCCAGAGGCCGCTCAAAGTCGCTTCCCTATAACGGTAATGTTGGTTCTGGCCGTAGTGGTTGTAGCAATCGTCATTCAAACGGCAGACGCGGTATTCAGTAGGATATTTGAATAGGGCTTCCATGATGAGAGGCCATCCTAAGGATGGCCTCTCATCATTTACAAACAAGTCCTTGTTACAAGTTGCTAGTACCCATCGTCACTATCCTCCGCAGAAGCAGTGGTCGTTGTCCCGCCAGAACCGCTACTCACACCGCTACTCACGTTTATCACTCCCTCCATCGGGAAGAACTCATGAGGTTGGCAGAAGAACCTGATTTGCGGTGCCTCGCCAAAGGTCAAAACCTCTGTGGTACCAGTCTCTCCAGCCAATAGTATGGAACACGTTGCTCTTTTCTATCTACATAAAAGGGCAGCGGCACCACTATGGTGCCGCTGCCTGTGATTCTCCTTTGGGACTAAAGCCGGGGATTGCTAATCATCCGACTCCTCGTCATCGTCGCCTTCGTCTTCGTTCTCGTCCTCAGGCTCCTCATCCAACTCCTCCGCCGGTTCCTGGTCCAGTTCTTCGTCCTGGTCCCCAAGGTCTTCAGCCCCCGCCGCCGCTTCTTCAATATCCATGGTCAACTGGGGTGAATCGTCCTCATCCTTTTCCGCCTTAGCGGCCTTGCCATTCTTACTGGCGACCTTGGGCTTGGCTCCCGCCTTTGGAGCGGTAGGTGGAGTCTCTGGCTCCCCAACAGAGGGTGTCAATATCGCCACAGACGTAATGTGATCGCCTTCAGCAGGTCGCATCACCCACACGCCTCGCGCGTACCTTCCTTGGGCACCCACCTCGCTCAGCCGTGTCCGGTGCACCTGGGCCTTTGCTGTGGCGATGATTAACTCCTCTGAGCCCTGGACCACTAGGGTCGCGGCGAGAGGTCCTGTCTTCTCATCCACCTTGAAGGCAATGACACCGGATCCGCCTCTGGCCTGCCTCCTGAACTTGTCCATGCGGGTCAGCTTACCGAAACCTTTCTCGCTGACGGCGAGAAGGCTGCCATCAGGGTCAACAACGTCCATTGAAATGGCACGGTCTTCAAACTTCAGACGGATGGCTCGCACGCCACCAGCCGTACGAGAACGAACACGCAACTGCTCCACCGGGAAGCAGACCGACATGCCGTTGCGGGTGACCACCATGATCTCATCACCGTCCTTGGCCGCTCGAGCAGAGATCAGGCGATCGTTATCGTCCAGGTTCATTGCGATGATGCCGTTGCTACGAATAGCCGCGAATCGCTCCAAGGGTACCCGCTTTATCTCTCCCCGCTCCGTTGCCAGTACCAGGAAACCTCCCTGGCGCAGATCAGAGAGGGCCACTATGGATGTGATCTTGTCACCCTCCGGCAACGTCGGGATGAGCACCCTGATGGGGGTGCCTCTCGTCGTACGGGAGGTATCTTCGTTGATGTGATAGCACTTGAATGAATAGACACGCCCAAGGTCAGTGAACAGCAGGATAGTGTCCTTGGTATCCGCAACCAGGGTGTGTTGAATGACATCGTCGTCCTTGGTGGTCCGCATGCCCAGCACACCCTTGCCACCACGATGTTGCAGCTTGTAGGTGTCCAGGCTGGTGCGTTTGGCGTACCCGTTCAAGCTCAGGGTAACCACCATGTCTGCGTGGGCAATTAGCTCGTCTCTGGTCAATCGTCGTGCTTCTTCTTCAACGATTTCCGTCCGGCGCTTGTCCCCGTACTTCTTGCGAAGCTCAGCATTATCTTCTTTGACGACCGCACGAACCTTGGCAGGGTCCGCCAGCAGTGCCTCGAGTTCTGCGATGGTCTTCATCAACTCGGCGTGCTCATCAAGCAGGCGCTGGTTGTCGAGGGCCGTCAATCGACGGAGCTGCATGTCCAGGATGGCCTGGGCCTGTATCTGTGTCAGGTCGAACGTCGTCATTAAGCCGTTTCGTGCGGTCTCAGCATCGTCAGATGCCCTGATGAGCGCGATGACGGCGTCCAGGTTATCGATGGCTTTCAGGAGTCCTTCGAGGATGTGATCCCGTTCGTTGGCCTTATCCAGGTCGTACTGGGCTCGTCGAGTGGTTACCTCAATGCGGAACTGGATGTAGTGGTGGAGGATGTCACGTACCGTCAGCACTTGAGGCTGGCCGTCCACAAGGGCCAGCATGTTCATGTTGTAAGACATTTGGAGGGGTGTCTGCTCGTAGAGGTTGCTTAGCACGTACACCGGGTCTGTGTGCGCGCGCAACTCCACTACGACTCGAAGGCCCTGGCGGTCAGACTCGTCTCGGACATCGGTGATGCCCTCAATTTTTTTGTCCCTGGCCAGTTGGGCAATCTTCTCCACCATAGTTGCTTTGTTCAGCTGATAAGGAATCTCTGTTATGACAATCTGGTGTCGATTCTCTGTCTTACCGAAGGGCTCGATAGTTGCTCTGCCACGCATGAGGATGCGCCCGGTTGGGCGCTCAATTTCATCGGTCCCATATGCCTCCTGGATTCTCTTACCGCCTTCCCCAGCCATGATGATGCCGGCCGTTGGGAAGTCCGGCCCTTTGATGAACCGCATCATGTCTTTAAGAGTGGCGTCAGGGTTATCAACCAGATGATCAATGGCATCGCACAACTCTCGCAGGTTGTGAGGCGGGATGTTGGTTGCCATGCCCACAGCGATACCTGAAGCGCCGTTAGCGAGCAGGAAAGGCAGCTTTGCAGGAAGTACCGTAGGTTCCTGGAGGGATTCATCAAAGTTCGCCGCAAAATCTACGGTGTTGCGGTCCATGTCCACGAGCATCTCTGTGGCTATGGCTGCCAGCCGTGCTTCCGTGTAACGCATGGCTGCCGGCGGGTCGTTGTCAATGGAGCCGAAGTTGCCCTGGCCATCCACCATGGGATAGCGCAAGGTGAAGTCCTGGGACATACGAACCTGGGCTTCATACACGGAGGAGTCACCGTGGGGATGGTACTTACCCAGAACCTCGCCAACCAGACGGGCGCTCTTCTTGTATGCCGTACCCGGCCTCATGGCCAGTTCTTCCATGGCGTACAGGATGCGACGCTGTACCGGCTTCAAACCGTCTCTCACGTCCGGCAAAGCACGCGAGACAATCACGCTCATGGCATATGCTAGATACGATTGACGAAGCTCATCATCAATGAGACGTGATTCGACCTTCCCGATATTTCCTGGACCGTCTGTACTCGTCGTCATAGCAACCTTCCTCTAGTGAACGCTCACGGGCATAGGGATATCTAGGTAGATGCAGGTATCAAATCCATAGAATGCAGGGATATTTGAGGTGCTTGCAATTCTATTTTGTGACTATCCAGGACGCCCATTATCGGCGCTCCATTCGATGCCCTCCCATGTTTCAGAGCGGGCTATTTCACGGTGAATTCCTCTTTATACGTCCAGGTTTTGGACGGTCTTGGCATATTCCATGATGAATTTTTTCCTCGGGGCGACTTCTGCGCCCATCAAACGGTCAAACTCGAAAGCGACCTTCTCCTTGGCGTCATCTACGTCTTCCATATCCACGCGAAGCAACGTCCGTTTCTCTGGATCCAGGGTCGTCTCCCAGAGCTGATCCGGGTTCATCTCACCCAGACCCTTGTAACGCTGGAGACTGACACCGCGCTTCCCTTCCATCTTCTTCATCTCTGATTCCATCTCTGCGTCAGAGTACACGTACTTGATGTTACGACCCTGACCGATACGGAACAGCGGCGGCTGAGCGATGTACAGAAACCCGCGGTCAATGAGTTGGGGCATGTTGTGGAAGAAGAAGTTCAACAGGAGCGTGCGGATGTGAGAACCGTCCACGTCCGCGTCTGTCATGATGATGACCCGGTGATAGCGAAGCTTCTTCTCATCAAAGTCCTCGCCAAACCCTGCTCCAAGAGCAGTGATGAGAATTCGGATTTCTTCGTGGGACAGCAGCTTTTCCAGTCGTGTCTTCTCCGCCTGGTAGGCCATCTTTGAGCCTTCGCCGTTTTCGGTATTAACGCTCTCCATGATCACCTTCTGGCGACCCTGGGGATACAACACCTTCTCAACATTGAGAATCTTTCCTTTGAGAGGCAGAATCGCCTGGTACTTTCGGTCACGGCCCATCTTGGCGGAGCCGCCTGCGGACTCACCCTCAACGATGAAGATCTCAGATAGTTCAGGATCCTTCTCTGAGCAGTCAGACAGCTTACCCGGAAGCCCTGAACCGTCCAGGGCATTCTTCCGGATGACCAACTCCCTGGCCTTGCGAGCCGCCTCACGGGCCTTTTGGGCCAAAGAGCAACGCTCAATGATGCGCCTGGCATCGGTGGGATGGTCTTCAAGGTAGATGGTCAGCGTCTCAGCAACGATGGACTCTACGATTGGCTTAATCTCTGCGTTGCCGAGTTTGCCCTTGGTCTGACCCTCAAACTGCGGGTCTATCATCTTGATGGACACCACGGATGTCAGGCCTTCACGGACATCCTCACCCGCAAAGTTGCCCTGGTCATCCTTGATGAGCTTCTGCTTGCGACTGTAGTCGTTCAGTGCCCTGGTCAACGCCGCCCGGAAACCGGTGACGTGAGTACCGCCCTCTACAGTGGCGATACAGTTGACGAAGGTCGGTGCCTCTTCGCGTACGTTTGTGGTGTACTGCAAAGCAACGCTCACCTGGGTGGTATCGACCTTCTTGTCGAGGGTGATGATGTCATGGAGGACTTCCCGTCCGTTATTCATCTCTGAAACCATTTCCGCGATACCGCCCTCAAAGCGGTACTTCTTGCGCTGGCCGCTCGCCTCGTCGGAGATGTCTATCTCCAAGCCGGGGTTCAGGTAGGCCATCTCTTTAAATCGCTGGGAAAGTGTTTCAAATTCAAATTCAGAAGTGTTGAAAATCGTGCTGTCGGGAAGGAATCCGATTTTGGTGCCATGCCCGGCGGATTTGCCAACCTCATAGATGGGCGCCCTTGCCCTGCCACGGTCAAAATCCTGATGATGCTTCTTACCATCGCGCTTGACCTCAACCCAGAGCCACTCGCTCAGGAAGTTCACTACCGATGCGCCTACGCCGTGTAAGCCGCCGGACACCTGGTAGCTTCCGCTTCCGAACTTACCCCCGGCGTGGAGGGTTGTGAACACCGTTTCCAGTGCGGACACTCCCGTGGCCTCATGGATCTCTACGGGGACGCCACGGCCGTCGTCTTCAATGACCACAGATCCATCAGCCATTACTGCCACAGTAATCTTGGTGCAGGAGCCTGCCATGGCCTCGTCAACCGCGTTGTCCACAATCTCGTAGACAAGGTGGTGCAGCCCGCGTTCGTCCGTGCTGCCGATATACATACCAGGGCGTAGGCGTACAGCCTCCTGGCCTTCAAGTACTTGGATGTCTTTTGCGCTGTAGCCGTGAGTGGTCATGGTCTCCTCTGAAGATAGCTCTGTCATCGTATCTACCCCACTGTGAGAGGCTTTCGCCCCGTCTTCAAAACGTTATCTCTGCGCGAGCTGGCGCTCGCGCGCGGCAACGCTATTAGAATCATACCACACAGACACGCCTTTTGTATGGGGAAACAGGGGGGTAAATCACTCAAAATGCGGGGGTGGTACCGGGTGCACCGCTGTTGCGGAGATGACATCGGCCGATTTCTCTTGAAAATCACCTGTTTATTATAGCAGGCATTACCCTTCATAAATAGGGTGTTCACCTATGAACATACCTCTTTGGTTACCGTCAGGGAGCTAGGGTGCAGGGCCTCCCTGCTAGCTCCGCCACAGAACGTCGCCAGACAGGTCCGTAGCGTGGTCGCGGCTCACAAACACGGCGTATTCCGCCTTCGATGCCCCAATGGTTGTATCTGAGCCGTGGCCGGGATAGACGTTAGTATCGTCAGGGAGCACAAACAATTTCTCCGTGATGCTTGCAATGACCTGTTTCAGGGCCTCAGGCGTCTGAGTCTTACCTGGACCACCGGGGAACAGCGTATCGCCCGAGAAAAGGTGCTTTCCAAGCAACAGGCAGACTCCACCAGGGGTGTGGCCGGGGGTGTGTATCAACTGCAAAGACAGATCACCTACTTGGACCGTTGCTCCATCCTCCAGGTTGAACTCGGCAACTATGGGCAGCAGTCGGTCAGCATCGTCCTTGTGCAGGCCAAAGGGTGCCGTCAGTCCAGCCCTGAACTCCGCATATCCTTCGATGTGGTCGCCATGTCCATGGGTGATGGCTAGCGACACCACCTCTGTGTCCGCTGCCTCCGCAAGGACAGCAGCAGCATCTAGCGGTGTATCGACGATAAGGGCTTTGTTGGTAGCCTTACATACAATGATGTAGGCGTTGTTGTCGTACGGACTTGCCACAGTCTTGTGGATACGGACTACATCGTCTTCAAAGTGGACTGGCATATGATTCTCCTTGGGTGCATCATCTGTGTTTCCGAATACGTGGCTAGTGTACTATGAACGGACGAAGGTTCGTCGACCCCGGCGCACCTTATACGTTAGACCCTTGGTACATGACAACATTACAGTGGCAAATCAACTAGGACTAAATCAGGACATGACGACCCAAAAGAAACCGATGATCGGTGTACCGGCGTCCAGCGAAGCAGAAGCGAGACTGTACCTTGAGGCTCTCACTCCCTGGGAGGCAGAGCCGCTGTTGCTCCTGCCGGGCGGCATATCGTCGAATGAGGCGCTGGATCGTATGGATGGGCTCCTGCTCATCGGTGGGGCTGACGTCCACCCACATCGCTACGGTCAGGAGCCTGACCCGACGGCGGGGTTGGAGCTTGACGAGCCGCGTGACGCCCTGGACATCGCGTTGCTGGAAGGTGCCCTGGCGCGAAACATGCCGGTAGTGGGCATCTGCCGTGGTATGCACGTATTGAACGTTGTGGCCGGGGGTACGCTGACTCAGCACCTCACGGGGCACAGGAACGAAGAGCCTGACGCAACCAGCAAGTCCATGCAGCATCGCATTTGGATTACACCGGGAAGCAAGCTGGCATCGGTAGTGGGAGCCGGCGGCCAGGTCCGGGTGAACAGCCTCCACCATCAAGGTCTGATGGAAGCCCAGCGCGCAGAGAAACTCATGACCACCGCTTATGGTGTGTCCGACGGGCTGGTGGAGGCCCTTGAGAGCCCCCACCACCGCTTTGTCATAGCCGTGCAATGCCACCCGGAATTGAAGGATGAACTACCAGAGCAGTTCCAACGACTCTTCGCTGCCCTGGTCTATCAGTCGGCGAACCCTGAAGGCTAAGCAGGACTCGACGGCGAGGAGACTAAAGAGGACTGGCCTCCGGCGGGGAGTAAAGTCCTGCCCCCCTGGCCCGCAGGCCAGTCCCAGACACATGCCCTGGCTAGCTCTGCTCAGGCTCAATCAACCCATAATCACCATCGCTTCGCCGGTACAACACATTGTAGATGCCCGTGTCCGTGTTCTGGAACAGGAAGAACGAGTGGTCCAACATCTCCATCTGGATTGCCGCTTCTTCCACGGACATCGGCTTCATCTCAAACCGCTTTGAGCGCACGACTTTGCCCATCGATGCGAACTCTTCATCTGCGTCTTCATCACCCTCATCGGGCTCGGGTGCTTCAATCTCACGGATGCTCTTCGCGTTGCCGCCGCGTTTGGCAGCCTCGCTCCTATAGAATGTGCTCTTGAACTGGGCCACTCTGCGATCCAGGGTGGTGGTCAGCGCATCGATCGCTACCTGCACAGAGGGTGCACGCTGCTGGCCTCGTAGCAACGTCCCATTGCAGCGTAGGGTTACTTCAACCACGAATCGATCCTGCTGCGACCTCGTCTTCTCCTCCGCTATCACCACATGGGCATCCACGGGGGACTTCAATTTGCTTTCTATTCGTTCCAGTTTCTTTGTCAGATATGCCTTGGTGGCGTCGGACAGCCGGGTGTTGCGGGCTTGAATCTGCATCTCCATGCATGAACCTCCTACACCGATGTTGGAAACAAGAAACGCCCCCATAAATATGAGGGCGTTAGCTTGCTTAGCTCCATAGCTCATTGTATGGCTGAATCATTCCGTCAACAAGCACTTGGGCCTGTACAAGGGGGTAGTCTTTTTCCTACCCCTTGCTCAAATCCATAAACCTGGCCAACGCTGACAGGACCAGGCTGTTCCGGATATCCCCTGATTGCACGGCCTGTCGCACTTCGTCTAGGGACATGGTGTCCACGACGATATCCTCGCCATCATCCTGCTCCAACTGGTGCGTCGCCTCAACGTCCTCCGCCAGCCAGTGATGGAGGAGAGTGTTGTACACCGCCGGATTCGGTTCCGACGCACCTAGATACCTCCATTTAATGGTTGTATACCCCGTCTCTTCTCTGAGCTCTCTCACTGCTGCGTCTTCGTGACTCTCACCAGGGTCAACGAGGCCGCCGGGGACCTCCATTGTGACTGCGCCTATGCCAAATCGATATTGACACACCATCACCAATCGACGCGCCGGCGTCAGCGCGACAACATTCACCCAGGGCGCCGAATCAAATATTACCGCCCTGACCTCCTTGTCTGTACGGGGGTTTCGCACGGTGTCAAACCGCACCGTAACCAACGGAAGTTCAGGGCCGGGTTCGCTTGTAATGATTGCCCAGGGTTGCGGTCGGGTTTTATAGTTATCGTCCATAGTAATGTTTCTCCAATATCGTTACGCTACGGAATCAAACCTCACGAGCAAAGGTGAGCCCCCATATTCCAGCCGCTCCAGCCTCACGGAGCGCGGCAGCACATGCCTCCAGTGTCGAGCCCGTAGTAGTTACGTCATCAACCACCACAACACGTAAGCCATCAAAGTTCCTTTGGGTAGTGAACGCCCCCGTCACGTTAGCCATTCGTTCTTCCCGTGCGGCGGCGCGAGCCTGCGGGCCGCGGTAGTCGGTTCGAATCAGGCCTTTGCCATCCACACCCACATCAAGCCATTTCCCAACCCGCTTGGCCAACAGTTCAGCCTGATTGTAGCCACACTCACGCAACCGTTTGGGATGCAAAGGCACCGGAACAAGAATGTCTGCTGTTATGCGATTTCGCTCCAGCTGCTGTGCCATTGCCGCTCCCATTGGCTCAGCCATCACGCGCAGCCCGCTGTACTTCAAACGATGCACGACTTCTCGCGCAGCACCTTGCATCTGGAACGGGGAAATGATTGCTTCCAGACCTTCGCCGGTAGCATCCGGTGCCTTTGGGGCATCGGCAATACAGACATCGCATAGATACGATCCTTCCGCCCCGCACCCGGCACACTTGGGAGGGAACAGCAAATCGAGTGTTGAGCGGCCGATTCGAGCGGCAAAGCGCCCTATTACCATCGCGTTGTTCATAGCAGGCCCATGATAGCACCAGACAATGATGATTTTGACTGCTACATAAACATTATCTACACTGCTTCTACGTGGCGACCTTACAACGGTGAAACTGCAACTCCAATGAACCGAGACATCGATGACCCAAGAACAAGACCAAGCTAGCATCTGCATTGCGCCCAACGGACCCTATTTAGCGAAAGGATCCATACCTATCACGAACAGCGAGGGGCGGTTACTGAACCCGCCTGAGTCCTATGTGCTCTGTCGATGCGGCGGCTTCGGAACAAAGCCTTTCTGCGACCGCACCCACTGGGGAAACGGGTTCACTGATGGTTAATGCCAAGAACAATCTGGCCAATGTTAAAGCCATCTTCTTTGACCTCTACAACACCCTCGCCTGCTTTACGCCCACCAGGGAAGAGATCCAGACAGAGGCTTGTGCAGCCTTCGGGTACACGGTGACCGCAGAGGGAATCGGCAGAGGCTACTTGATGGCGGACGAATTCATGGCTGCTGAGAAGGCCAAGCGGCAGGTTGGTTCGATAGCGACTGAGCGCAGTTTCTTCGCGGAGTACGAGCGATTAGTGTTGGAAGGTTCCGGGGTAGATGTGCCAGCACCCACAGCCCTGAGCATCTGGGACCGTGTACGGGAGATCCCATACGTTATGACCCTTTACGAAGACGTTGCAGAAGTGCTGCCACGCCTTCGATCAGCCGGGTACACCACCGGCATCATCTCCAACATGAGCACAAGCGGGCAACAACTAGCCCAGGATATGCACCTTGACCTCTATGCAGACTTTGTAGTGACGTCAGGAGACGTGGGGCAGGGGAAGCCCCATGCTCCTATCTATCTGGCATCGTTGGCCCGTGCCAACGTGGACGCCGACCAGGCACTTCACGTTGGCGACTCCATTAGCGCGGACGTTGAAGGTGCATTAGCTACGGGCATCCGCGCGATATACATGAACCGCTATCCGGACATTCCTCCTGACGAAGTTTTGCCCGAGGGGGTCATTACCGTCCACAACCTGGCCGATGTTGTGGCATTGCTGGGGCTGTAAGGTCGCGTGTGTCTATGATTGGCCTGCGGGGGTATGCCTGAGACTGGCCTGCGGGCCAGAGGGCTGTTACTTGCTAGCGAGTTGGGGTTAGGTCTTTAGTCTCCGCCGGAGGCAATACCTCTTTAGTCCCCTCGCCGCAGCGACACAGCCTCTATCGGGTTGACACGCACCGATCCCAACGGTAGTCTGCCGCACAACGGCGGTGTCCTCATGCGAAGCAGAACAACCGCCACATAACAGGGGAGGGCACTATGCTGACGCGTGAAGAAAATGACCTTTTGACGCAGACCGGCCCAGGCACACCTATGGGAGATCTGTTCCGACGACACTGGATTCCAGCTTGCCTTGCAGAGGAGATTCCCGGCGCTGACAGCACTCCCGCACGAGTCACGCTCCTGAGCGAGAGCCTGATTGCTTTCCGAGACTCCGACGGCAATCCTGGCCTCGTCGACGCTTACTGCCCTCATCGCGGCGCGCCTTTGTTCTTCGGTCGTAACGAGGAATGCGGTCTGCGCTGCGTCTATCACGGATGGAAGTTCAATGTGAACGGCGACTGCGTTGATCTGCCCAACTCTCCGGAAGGCGAGACCTATAAGGAAAAAGTGGCCATCAAGGCGTATCCCGCATTCGAAGCCGGCGGCATCATCTGGGCTTATCTTGGGCCAAAGGACAAGATGCCACCAAAGCCCACATTCGAGTGGTTTGACATGGGCGATGACCGACGCTACTTACGAAAGTACTTGCTGCGCTGCAACTACTTCCAGGCCATTGAGGGTGACTACGACCCTAGCCATGGTTTCTTCCTTCACAGCACACTGGACGGCAACAACTCAAACCCCGGCAACCGCCTGCGTGGCGGCAACCGCCTGAACAGCTTCCTCAACCGGAAGCACGTGCAGATTGAGGATACCCCGTACGGGCAGCAGCACGTTGCAGTCGCTGGGTTCGGTGAGTCGAGTAATGTTGTCACCGTGAGCCAGTTCTTCATGCCTGCATTCACCGGTTCCGGCATTGCTGGCCCAGGCGTCTACGCCTCCAACCTACGAATACCCATCGACGATGAGAGTTGCTATCACTACCGGCTACGCTGGAGCTATGCGCCATTCACTCCGGAACAGGTAAATGAGGACAAGTACGGCGGTTACACCTATCCGGATCAGATTCCCGGTTCTTTCCTGGCCGTTGAGAACAAGGACAACGACTACCTTATCGATAGAGTTGCCCAGAAGAACTATTCCTATACGGGCATTAAAGCATTCCCTGTCCAGGACCTTGCATTGGTAGAAGACCAGTGGGGTCCCAGGGCTGACCGTAGCCTGGAGAGTCTAGTCACATCCGACCAGAACATCATCGCTGTACGCAAGCGCCTCATCGATGCTGCAGTCGCACTGATGGAAGGCCAGGAACCATCCGGACCGAGCAACCCTGACTCCTATAGGGTGCACACGGCACGCATGACTTTGCCGGACAGCATCCCGATAGCAGAGGCTGTGGAGCAAGTGAAGAAGCAGACTGCAGGGGTAGTCAACACCAACGTCACTTCCAACTAACTCTATTCAGACCAAGTAAAAAGACCCTGGCGAGTAACCCGCCAGGGTCTTTTTATTTCTATCGTTTAGTTCCTACGCTCTCGATTATACCTTGAGTCGACTGTACAACTTGCGAGCGTTCCCCTCGAATATCGCGTGCTTGTCCTCGTCGCTGAGCCAAGCGATGTCATCAATGAGCGGCTTCACATCATTCAGCACCCTGCCGGTGACCGGGTCTTTCACTGAACCGTTGGCGGGCTTGTCCGTTCCAAAGAGGACGCGGTCTGCTCCTACCACCTTGATAAGCAACTCCATCGCCTCGCCGTCGTATAGCACCGTGTCGTAGTACAGCCGCCGCATGGAGTCGTCGAAGCTCTCCCAACCGGCGTCTGGCTCGCGCTGCTGCGAGTTCATGCGGAACGCTCGCCCTCTGCCTGCCTGGTAGGGGATGTAGCCTCCACCATGGCCGACCACGAGCTTCAAGTTAGGGAAGTCCTGGAACACGCGCGGCGAACGCATGATGCCCCACGCGGCCACGGCCTCTTCCTCAACAAAATAGCCCAGCTCCGGCTCACGGGAGAAGCGGAAAGGCCCACCGTGGATTAGGCCCGGCACGTCCAGTTCCACCATCTTCTCGTATAGCGGGTACCAATACTCGTCACCCATGTGGGGAACTTCTGCAGAGCCCTCGCCGGGGTCAGGGTTGATCTTGATGCCAACGAACCCAAGCTCGTTAACGCAGCGATCCAGCTCTTCCAGGCAGAACTTGGTGCCCTGCGTGACCAGCTGCGGGATGGCACCGATACCGGCAAAACGGTCAGGATGCAGCTTTACCGACTGCGCGATCATGTTGTTCACGCCCTGGGTGATGTGCTCAACCACGGGCTCGCGGCGGTCACCGGTGGGGATGGCCCACGGTCGAGGCGACACAAGCTGAAGGTCAGTGCCAACATCGTGTACCTCTGTCAGGTGGCCCTTCAGGCTCTCCTCCATTTGTTCATCGGAGAACTCCGGCAGCTTGGGTCGAGGCCCCGGCCCCGTGGCTCCGGAGAGTGCGCGGAAATGGCCGTACAACTCCAGCGGCCCCGTTATATGTGCATGTGCATCAATGTTCATAGTCGCCTCCCTGCATTGCGTTAGCGTAGTCTACTATATGTGTCGCTGCTGTTATATCGCTGAGGCGAGGGGACTAAAGCCTGTATCGCCTCCGGCGGCGATACAGGCGCATTGCCTCCGGCGGAGACTAAAGACCCTCTGGCCCGCAGGCCAGTCCCCTGCATGTATTAGTCAGCTACCAGTTGCTTCATCAGCGCCAACAACTCCGGCGTCTCTTTCAGCGCATCCCGCATCATGCCAATCTCGTCGACGCCCATAATCAATGGTGATCGACTGAACATCCCTCTATGGTTGTACTGGCAAAAGCGTATGGTCACGACACCTTCCGCCTGCCCTTCTGTGTATTTCATCAACTGGAAGGTGGGCACGTTGTGCTCACCAGTGACTTGTGCCTCTTCGGCGATGTGGCCGCTGCCCCAGTGGAACGAGAACGTCTTGGTTTTCTTTGTTGTCATCGCCTACCCCCACAATCGACTCTAAAACTTGGCCCATACTGTGCGCCGCAAGTACTCGAAGGTCAAGCCAGTGGCATGTCGCTGCGGCGAGGGGACTAAAGCTGGCCCGCAGGCCAGTCCCAAGACATACCCGCTCCGGCAGAGACTGAAGCCCGCCTATCTTCGGCCTCTGGCCCACAGGCCAGTCCCCTGCATATACGGCTATAATCTCTGGCAACAAGCCAACGTAGGAGTAGACACATGGGTATTCGCACCGGGCAACAGTTCCTGGACGGCCTCAAAGACTCGCGGGAGATATGGCTGGAGGGCAATCGCGTTGAAGACGTGACCACAGACCCTAAGCTCGGGCGTATGGCCAAGACGCTTGCTGACCTGTTCGATCTGCAACACGACCCCGCCCTCCACGACGAAATGACCTTCAAATCGCCAGCGACGGGTGACCCGGTGCCGCTGTCGTTCATCATCCCCAAGAACCAGGACGACCTGATGAAGCGACGTCGAGCGCTGGAGATCACTGCAGAGGCCCATCACGGCATCCTGGGTCGGACACCCGACTATGTGAACATCCAGGTGACAGCTACACGGCAGATGGCTGAGTTGCACGGTCGCACGGACAAACGGTTCGCCAATAACCTCATCGCATACCACGAGTACATCCGCGAGAATGACCTTTCGCTGACGCACTGCTTCGGGCACCCACAGGTCAACCGTGGCGTGGCCGTTGGGGAACAGCCGGACCCGTACATTCCCGTAGGTGTTGTGGACACTACCAGTGAGGGCATTATCGTGCGCGGTGCAAAGCTACTTGCTACGCTGGCCCCCTTCTCTGACGAAATCTTCGTGCCGCCGTACCGTCCGCTAAGGGGCAAAGAAGAGGAGAAGTACGCTTTAGGCTTCTCGATTCCCACAGCCACCAAAGGCCTCAGCTTTATCTGTCGCGAGAGCTGGGATACAGGTCGCTCCACGTACGATCAGCCGCTTTCGAGCAGGTTCGACGAGATGGACGCGCTGGCGGTCTTCGACGATGTGCTGGTGCCGTGGGACAGGGTGTTCTGCTACGGCGACGTTGAGCTGCATAACCACATCGTCGAGCTGGGAATCATGTGGCGGCAGTACATGCAGCATGTGGCGGTCAAGAACATCGCCAAGATGGAGTTCGCTCTGGGTATGACCCACGCAATGGTGGAGACCATCGGCATAGGCGTGCACTCGCACGTTCAAGAGAAGGTTGCAGAGATCATCGACACGACGGAGACGGTGCGCTCCTACCTACGCGCTATGGAGGCGGATGCGGGGCCGTGGATGGGCGAGGGTATCTGGCTGTCACCGCAACCTGCAATCGCGATGCGCCACTGGGCTCCGGACGCGTATCAGCGAGTGACGGACATCATGCAGCAGCTTGCCGCCGGGGGTCTGATGCTGACGCCTACCGAGGCGGACATGGAGAGCGCGATGCGCCCGGTGATAGACAAGTACTTCCAGGGAGCGAAGGCTAACGCCTACGACCGGGTGCGGCTGTTCCGGCTGGTATGGGACTTCATTGGGACGCAGTTTGGCTCTCGACAGATCTTGTACGAGCGGTACTTCAACGGCGATGTGGTCAGGCTCCGGCAGGGTCGCTTCCAGACCTACGACTACTCGAAGGCGGACGAGTCGCTGGCCAAGTTCTGGAGCGAGACCGACCACCAGGGCTAGGTATGTCGCTGCGGCGAGGGGACTAAAGCCGGCTCTCCTGGCCCGCAGGCCAGTCCCCGACATATCTTGACAGGCTGACGTGCTAGGACTACCTTCCGCGCATCATGTGAGGGGAGGCCAATCATGGCAGGACTGACCGGACTGAGTCACGCAGGCTTCGCATCGTCGAACCTGGAACGCACGATGGAGTTCTACACGAAGGTGCTGGGAGCCAAGGTGCAGTGGCAGACGGAGCGACAGATCAAGCTGTATGTAGGCGACCTGGGCCTGGCGATTCCGCTGGGCACGCCCAACCCGCAATACGATATGCACTTTGGGTATCGCGCCGACCCGGACAACATCGACGAGACGATTGCCCACGTGGAGAGCTGCGGCATCGAGGTGGACGGCCCCCACGGTCACGGTGCTGAACCTCAGAACATCTCTTGGTTCTTCACTGACCCGGACGGCTATCGCTTGGAGATCGAGTGCCATTACCCGAACCTGGAACGGGTCATCATGACGCTGGACCGGGACCACGGCAACCAGAAGCCGGAACTTGGGCTGTTCCGCGGCGGCGATGCCAGAGATGCGGTCAAGGAGCAGCAGGCTAAAGGCTACGTCTTAGTGCCGTAGCTTACCCCGGCAGGACTTGCTGCATAAGCTCGTAGCACTCTATGATTTGCGTGGTATAGAGGGTGGGGGCCAGGTTGGCCTCGTAGTCAGCGCTGGGTTGTGATTCCAAGTAGGTATCGTAGCCAGCGCGATCGTGTCGACGCTCCAGCACCAGGGCTTCGGTCACGTCGTCGATGCCGCTGATGGGTCGGTACGTACGAACGTCAACCACGCCGCCGGACTTGGTGGCCAACGCATCGCGCTGTCGTCGACTATCGAGATAGGCATCGTCGCTACCCGCACCAACGTTGTGGAGGGATCGCACCAGGAAATCGCCCTTTGCATCACCCGCTGAGCGCACAAGCTCGTTCCAATGCTGCACCACCAGGTTCTTGTAGGGCATGGGCGACGCTCTGCCAACGCTGAAGTTCTTGGCCGCCGGGGTTTCTCTGTACGTCTCATGGGCCTCCGGGTCCTGCCACGTCCGTACGATGAGGTACTGGCCGGGGGCGCCGAGGTATCGCCAGATCTGGGCCTCATGAAAGCCGGGGTTTTGGGACATGAGGGTATGCATATCGAACAACCGATCGACAGCTTCGGTGAGTCGCTCGTTGGGGACTACTTTAAGTTCAAGGTGCAGGTACATGTTTCTCCTTTATGTCGCTGAGGCGAGGGGACTAAAGCCCGTTTGTCGCTCCGGCTAGGGAAGCCCCTCAGACTCCCCAGTGTGTTTGAGACTGACCTGAGGGTCAGGGCTGGGCAAGGACTATGTCCTTGGCTCATGCCGCTTTGAAACTGGTTTGTGGTGCGCGCAGTGTCAGTTCACACGGACTTTGTGTCAACCAACAAAGAACCCTACCCCCTGTGTCCCCCTCTCCCTAGGGGCGAGGGGGAGTAAATAAAAAGATATGAGGGCACATATACAGGAGACTGGCTACGGTGTTAGGCCGGGGGCATGTTATCTCGCTTTGCTCACGGGGAGGCCCCGGAGCCCCTTGTTAGAGGGGAACCCCTCTAAACTCCCCAGAACAAAGAGGCTTTAGTCTCCGCCGGAGGCAATATCAGGGGGCGAGGGCGACAAAGACAAGTCCCATCAAAATCAAGCCTGACCCGACGAGTCGACCGCCTCCGAAAGGCTCCTTGAGCACCAGCGTTCCAAGCAAGACGCCGATCACGATGCCAACCTCTCTCGTAGGAGCTACGTAACTTACTTTGGAGGTGGTCAGGGCGGTCAACACCAGCCCGTAGGCCAGAAACGTAAGGAGGCCTGAAGCAACAATGGCCATCTTGGCCTGGGCCCACTCTTGCTTCAACACCATCGCGCCGTGAGTACGCAGCATGTAGGGGGTGAGGAACACCGCGGTGCCCACGGTCATGCCGTACATATACAGGAAGGGATTAACGTGGCCAACGCCAACTTTATCCCATACCGAGTAGGTGGCGATGATCAAGCCAGTCAGCAGGGCGTAACGTGTGCCAGGGTCTCGCAGAATCCTGGTGGGGTTCCCCAGGATGTCGGAGAACCTGCCCCACCAATGCACGGTGAAGATTCCCAGGACGATGGCGCCGATGCCCAGGAACGCTTCGATCGAGACGGACTCATCCAGCACCAACACGCCCAGCACCGGTACGAGCGCGGGACCGGACCCTCGAGCGATGGGATAGACCACTGAAAGATTGCCTCGAGCATAGCCTCGACCAAGAAAAACGAAATAGAGGACGTGAATAAGCGCGGTTCCGAGGATGTACCACCAACCCGGCCCCTCGACGGGGTAGATGACGAGAATGACAACGCCCAGGGGAAGCAGGAGTATTGCGGTGGACACCAGCATCCACCAGATGAAGGCTTCCTGGTTCGTGCCTCGCTTCAGGAGGAAGTTCCAAGAGGCATGTGCAAAGGCGGAGATGATCACAAGAACGAGGGCGAATCCGGTCATGAGGAGCAGTATACCAGGGCTCGCCCTGGACCCATGTATCTGCGGGTGTATGCAGGGGGCTGACTTGAGAGTCAGGGCTTTAGTCTCCTCGCTTCAGCGACATATGCCGAGGACTGGCCTGTGGGGGTAAACCGGGGCACATCCCTCGGAACCCCTTGCTAGAGGGGAACCCCTCTAGACTCCCCAGAACAAGGTGGCTTTAGTCTCTGCCGGAGGCAAGACGGCATTTAGTCTCCTCGCCACAGCGAGATATGCACTGGATTCCGGCCTACGCCGGAATGACGAAGGAGCCCGATCCCTTTCGAGAACGGGCTCCCTTTAGCAACCGTAGGATTATGAGTCCAGAGCTAATATTTCCAAGACTGGCCTGCGGGCCAGGGGCTGGGCAAGGGCTTCACCCTTGGCTCATGCCCTTTAGCCGGCTGTGGTCTTGTCCTTTGCAGCTGCTGCCTGCTGACCAACGCCCCAGATATCGCCGGGTAGGGTCACGCCCTTCTCAGCTGCCAGCGTCTTAGCATGGTCGCGAGCGTCAGTAGCGCGCTGGGCCGTCTGGTCGGAGGTTTCCAAGCCCAAACCATCGACGATGCGCACTCGGAAGTTGAAGTAGGCGCACGCGGAGGCGATGTCCAGGACATCTCGGTCAGTCCAACCCACATCTCGCAGGGACTGAACGTCCTTCTCCTCCATCATGGCGGGAGTCAGGGTCAGCTTCTCCGTGTACTCAAGCATGGCTATCTGGGCGTCGTTAAGGTCCGCCTTCCGCCAATCGTTCTGAATGAACTCTGCCAATAGATCGTCGCCACCAACTGTACGCAGGGCCCCTGCGTGTGCGATGGTTCAGTATCTACAGTTGTTGGCCATTGAGGTGACGGTTGCGATCATCTCGCGCTCTGCGGGGGTGACGCGAGAATCGCCGCGCATGACCTGCATCATGAACTGCCGTCCGTACAACATGGACAGCGGGTTCAAGCTGGACAGTTCCGGCGGTGTCACCGGGTGTGGCTGAGGCGCCCCTGCGGGTGCGTTCCTGGTCATCTCATCGTTGTACGCGATGTTCACCTCTCGCATACGATGATAGGCGTCCAACAACTCGCCTTCGGCTTCGTGTTCCTGAATGACTTTAATCCACGCCATTGGTCAATCCTCCCCTCAACTTGTGCTTTATGTGATATCGGGAATGGCCCGTAGTCTCCGCTCGCAAGCCCCTCCTGTCAACCACATGTGCAGGGGTACTAGCCTGTGGGCCAGGCGCCGGGGACAAATCCAGGGGACTGGCCTGGGGGCAAAGCGAAATAACATACCGGAGACTGGCCTGACGGTCAGGGGGCCGGGAGCTTTAGTCCCCTCGCCGCAGCGACATACGGCGAGTTGACCGGTTATTACATCGGGCGTACCTTACTCGTACTCACTTTATGCCTCGCAGGGGCGGGGTCGAGGATGATGGGAGGATACAGAAATGCCAAAGGTAAGCTCTCTGGGCCACATTGGCCTGCACGTCAATGATTTCCCCAAGATGTTCGACTTCTACACTCGCGTCCTGGGTTTCACGGTGACAGACACGTTCCCGCCGGAGCGCGAGGCCGTGTTCCTATCAGCGCAACCAGAAACCGAACACCATGAGCTGCTGCTGACATCGGGTCGCACAGCCCCGGAGGATGCCAAGCTCATCCAACAACTCTCCATGCACGTAGACAGCCTGGCTGACCTGAAGGCCTTCCACAAGGTCTTTCAGGAAGAGGGCGTGAAAGAGGAGAGCATTATCACCCACGGCAACACGGCCAGCATCTACTTCCGGGATCCGGAGAACAACTATCTTGAGGTCTACTACACGACCCACGATACCTTCCCGCAGCCCTTCGGCAAACCCATCGACATCACGCTGGACGACGACGCGCTGCTCAAGCAGATCGAGGACATCCGACAGGCATCGGGCAAGCTGCACCAAGGCTAGCCCTGGACCCACATGACGGGAGCACATGTGTCTGAGACTGGCCTGAGGGCCAGAGGGGCCGAACTTTAGTCTCCGCCGGAAGCAACAAAAAAGAAGTTAGCTATGTTTGAGGTTGAACGGTTCCTTGAAGAATGTCGCGAGGCTCTGGCGGAGAGCACCCCGGAGCTGGCAATGAAAGAGTTGATGGAACGCACGGTCTCCTCGCCCGACGAATTGATGCGCGCCTTCGGTGAGCCGGACACGCTGGACAACATCCAACCCCTCTATCGCGCCGACGACCTGACGGTGATGCACTTCGTTTGGCCACCGCACATGAACCTGTTTCCCCACGATCACCGCATGTGGGCAGTCATCGGCGTGTACGGCGGGCAGGAGGACAACATCTTCTATAAGCGTCGCGCAGACGGCCAGGGACTGGACACAGTCAATGGCAAGACGATGGTCGGCAAAGACGTATCAGTCCTTGGTAAGGACGTCATCCACAAGGTAGCAAACCCATTGATGGCATACACGCCAGCCATCCACGTATACGGCGGCGACTTCTTCAAGCCGGGTCGCAGCGAGTGGGCGGACGATGCCTCGCCGGAAGAACCCCTGGGGCCGGACAGCATCACCAACGCATTCGCAGCAGCCAACGCCTACGCCGCCAAGCTCAAAGCTGAACAGGGCTAGTTTTATGCCGGGGGCACATGTGCAGGAGACTGGCCTGCAGTGATAATGCCGGGGGCACATCCCCCGGAGCCCCTTGCCAGAGTGGAACCCCTCTGGACTCCCCGGAACTAGGCAGCTTTAGTCTCCGCCGGAGGCAATATATCCACGGAACCAAATTGCAAATCCTCGCGTCAATTCCAGTGAAGAGAATAAACGACGGAGGAACCAGCCATGAACGGCACAATCAAGATCACCCTGCTCCTGACAATAGCCCTTGTCGCACTGCTTGCAGCGGCGTGCAGCAGCGGCGCACCGGACACGTCCACGCAACCATCAGGCGGAGCCCAACCAGTAGCTACATCACCTGCTGCGCCAACGCCCAGCACCGGTGGGCCATCCACTTCGCCCCCTACAGAAATAGTGAGCAAGCCCGCTCAGATCCAAAGTGTGAAGGTCATCACCTCAGACACAGACCCCACAGACGTGTCGCTTGAGGTGATATCCATCCTCAACAGCAGCAGTTGCTCATCATTCGAAGGGTTCACCCAGACGCTTGATGGCAACACAATCAACGTGACCCTGACCCACCTTGTTGTAGCACCAGGGCAGCTGGTGGCTTGCACGGCAAACATCGGTTTCATTGAGACCACCATACCGATTCTCGCAGTGCTTACCCCCGGCGAGGCGTACGAAGTAGCAGTCAACGGCGACGTAACCAACAGCATCGTCGCACGGGACGCCAACCGCGGCAGCTGGGTCACAGCTGAAGCACCCGTAGAGACCGTGAAGGTCATTACGTCAGACACAGATATCACTGACGTTTCTCTGGTATTGGTTTCCCGTCTACCGATGGGTAGCAGCTGCCAGCAGTTCGCAGGCTACGACGTGGCCCGCGATGGCAGCACCATCCGCGTCACCATGACCAATTTGCAGATCGCGCCAGGAGTGCTTGCCCCCTGCACCGCTGACTTCCCTGCCGTCGAGACAACCATTCCGCTTGGCAACGACTTCGAGGTAGGGCAGACGTACCGGGTCATGGTGAACAACAAGCCCACCAACACGTTCCTGGCCCGCGACCCGGAAGGGCAATCCATGAAGCTGAGCCTGGCACCCATCGAGGCTGTAGAAGTCCTGATGTTGGAGTCGTTCCCGGTGCAGTACAACGTGGTCATCGCCTCCCGCCTGCCCCAAGGCAGCAGTTGCTCGCAGCACTACGGCTACGACATTGCGAGGGATTTCACCACCACCATCGCGATTACCGTGAACAACCTGGAAGTGGCAGCGGACAACGTTCCGTGCACACGCGACCTGCCCATCGTTCAAACGACCATTGCGCTGGGCACTGACTTTCAGTCGGGCGAGACGTACAAGATTGTGGTCAATGGCCAGGTGACAGAGGAGTTCGTGGCGCAGTAGCAGGATGTGTGTATGTAGGGGACTGGCTGCGAGCCAGGGGAACCGAGGGGCGAGGGCTTTAGTCTCTGCCGGAGGCAATACGTTAGTTGCGGCTGAGGAATCGGAAGAACTCTTCTTGCTCAGCTTTCCGACCCTCTCGCAGACTGAGGATGGCGAACTGCATGAACATCCTGGCCAGGCCGGCATGCTCCAAGCAATCAGAGCCCATCACGATTCGAGGAGTCTCGCCACTGAAGAGCACATCGATCTCCTGGCGTTCATCATGGTCGAACTCCAGGGTGATGGACACGCCGGTGCTCTCCTCAATACGCTTCTGCATGTTCAGGATGAAAGCCTCGTCGTCCATGCTATGACGCTCGCGCGACAGTAGGAAGACCGCCAACGTACACACTTCGAAGCGTAGTCACCAGCAGGCTCAGGAGCATGACCACAACGAAACCAATGCCCAGGGTGGTCAGGACAGCTGACGAGCCGACAGCATCGGCGATGAAGCCGTTACCCAGGTTGACCATCGCCATTGTCCCGCCGATGTTGATCTGGTTGAGGCCGCTGATGCGCCCTCTCATCTCATCAGGTGCCATCATTTGCACCATTGCCGCCAGCAACGTCATGAACGCCGCCTGGGATGCTCCCATGACCGCAGCGGATAAGCTTGCCGTCAGGATGTTGGGTGACGCCGCTAAAGCCAGCATTGACGCGCCACTGAGGACGCCCGAAACGAGCAGCAGCCTACCCCGCAACTGCTCTTCCTGTATTCCTGCAATGAACAACGCCGACACCAACCCACCTGCGCCCACGGACATCATCAAATAGCTCACGCCCGCGCTTCCACTGCCCAGCACATCGCGCGAGAAGACGGGAAACAAGGACTCGAAGGACATGGTCATGGCGCAGTGCAAAGCCACAATGATGAAGAGGACGCGCAGTTTGGGGTTCTGGTAAACGACAACAGCCGCTGCACCAAGGCTGGCGAGCATGTTGGAGCCGGAGCCGACATTGCCCGTAGAGCGCGTCTGGATGCGGGTAATCATTATCAAGCCCAGGAGATAGAAGCCCGCACTGAGCAGGAAGGCTGCATCCGGTCCGTAGAAGATCAACAACGGTGCGATTAGCCCCGGCCCGAAGAGCCTTGACCCTTGCTGCGTGGCGGTGTTGAGGGATACCGCGTTGAGCATCTTTTCCCGTGGCACCAGGTTGGGCACCAGCGCTGCTGTAGAGGTCATCTGGAAGGTGCGCGCAGACCCGTTTATCACGGAGAGGGTCATCAGGTGCCATAGCTCAAGGACATCGGCGAAAGCCAGGCCAGCCAGCAACACGGTGGTTCCCGTATTTATCCAATACACAGTGGCTAGGACTGTTTTGCGATCGAACTTATCGGCAAGGTAACCCGCTACGGGTGGGATTATGAAGCGAGGAGCCATTGCGGCAAACGTGACGATGCCTACCATGCCCGAGGAGCCGGACATCTCCAGCACGAGGACGCCGCGAGCTACGATCAACGCCCAATACGCCGATGCGCCACTCATGGCGGCAAGCCACAGCCATCGGTAGTCCTTGAACTCCAGCGCCGCCAGATATCGAGTCGCAAAGGCGTTCACGAATCGCCACTCCTCATGTTCAGTAAGCGGGAGCATTCTAGCATAGTGTATTGCCTCCGGCGGAGACTAAAGCCCGTATGTCGCTGAGGCGAGGAGCCTCGGAGACTAAAGCTGGCCCCCCCTGGCCCTCAGGCCAGTCTCCGGCATATGTCGGCGCGAGGCTAAAGTGTAATCTTGTAATGTTAGGGCGTCCGCCCGCTGTCCTTCGGCAGGCTCAGGACGAACGGCACAGCTCAGTCCCAAACATATGGGTTAAGGGCCAGCCCTTGTGCTATAGTATTTGCACTACAGGGAGGGTTGGACATGTCTGAAGGGTACGCCCTGAACTATATCGCAGTCGTTTTGGCCGCAGTGGTCGGGCTTCTGGCCATGGGCGGGATGCTCATGGGAAGCTTCATGCTGGCGCCAAAACGGAAGTCGGCAGCCAAGGAACTTCCCTTTGAGTGCGGCATTCCCCCGATGCCCTTTAGCTGGTCGCAGATCCACATCCGCTACTACATCTTCGCCATCCTCTTCCTCCTCTTTGATGTTGAAGCGGTGTTCCTTTTCCCTTGGATACTGACGTTACGGCCGGAAGCGCTCCTGACAGGCGCGTCATGGGTGTTCTACGAAATGATCATGTTCATAGGCGTTCTGATGTTCGGCGTACTCTACGGCTGGCGCAAAGGAGTCCTTGAGTGGCGATAGAGAAGAAACCCGTCAGCAAGGGCATTAGCCCGTCCGTCCCAACATGGGCGGAACCGTGGAGTAGAAATACCAGCCTTGAACTCCCTCCTACCTCTTCGGCTGAAGGCAACGTAGCCCCTCCAGCACCGTATCGGAGTGCAACTCCAGGCATCATCACCGCCCGTACCGAAGACCTCTTTGCGATGGCTAGGAAGAACTCGCTGTGGCCGCTGACCTTCGGGCTGGCGTGCTGCGCCATCGAAATGATGTCCACGTACATGGCCAACCACGACTTAGACCGCATGGGCGTCGTCACCTGGCCATCGCCTCGACAATCCGACGTGATGATCGTGGCCGGCACGGTGGTGAAGAAGATGGAAGAACCCATAAAACTCCTGTATGAGCAGATGCCTGAGCCCAAGTGGGTCATTGCCATGGGGAGCTGCGCCACCAACGGCGGTCCCTACTATCGTTCCTACTCCGTGGTCATGGGCGTAGACCACATTGTGCCCGTTGACGTATACATTCCCGGATGCCCTCCACGGCCGGAAGCGCTGATGGAAGGCATCCTGCGACTCCAGGACAAGATTCAACACGATGCGAGGCGGTATGGCGGAAGAACAGCCGAAAGACCCCCAGCCATCACCGGAGACGAAACCGGCACCAGCAGCTAGCGGTCACGCGCCAGCAGCCCCGGTGGGACCCGGCTTGGACAAACCCGGTGAAGCGCTCATGGCACTGCTACCAGGGCCGCTGACTCCGTTTCAGCCTGATGTAACCACAGCCTTGGATGAGGTTGTTGTTACCGTTACCGCCGATAAGCTCCTGGAAGCATGCGACATTCTGAAAGAAGACAAATCCCTCTCCTTCGACTACCTGCGGTGTTTGTCGGTGGTCGACTACGAGACCAGCCTTCAGGTCGTCTATCATCTCTGGTCCAGGGAACACCGGCACAAGCTGGTGCTCAAGGTGGATACAACCCCTGAGGTCTCCAAGGTGCCGTCTGTCATCGGTATCTGGCGCGGCGCTGACTGGTTTGAGCGAGAGGGCCATGACCTCTTTGGTGTGGACTTTGAGGGTCACCCTGACCTGAGGGTCCTCATTCTATACGAGGGGTTTGAAGGGCATCCCGGCCTCAAATCCTTCCCATTCCATGACTACGAGGAGTGGTAGACCACACGTGGCCCTCACGGGAGCGCGAGCCGCAAAGCACCCGGCGAGAGGCATAGCTCAATATTAAGCTATAGATAAAATCTATAGGTATAGGTAAAACCTTGGTTTCTCGGTTTACAGAGGTATACGCTCAAGGCGATTGCCGGTATACTTCCAAAGTTATTCATCATATGAAAGTCAGTAACATTGCGATAGAGGAGCACACGCATGGCGGCAGGGAAGTTTGATTTAGCACTAGCGATAGGAGGAGAAGCTGGCCAAGGTATCGCTACACCCGGAAACATCATGGCCCGGTTGTTCATCCGCCGAGGCCTCCACTTGAACGCCTATAACGCCTATCAGTCCATCGTCAGGGGCGGACACATCTTCTTGACCATCCGGGTTTCTGATGAACCCGTTTACACCCACGGTGACAAGTTGGATCTCATAGTGTGTCTTAACCAGGACACTATGGACAGACACCTGGGACTGTTGGGGGAAGGCACTCGCGCGCTGTTCAACAGTGACACTATCAAACCTGGAGAGGCAGCAAAGGGCGTTGGGCTCTGCCCCATCCCTGTATCAGAGTTGACACAGAGTAGGAACCGACTGGTTCAGAACACCGTGGCTGTGGGCGCAACATCCTCCCTCATGGGCCTGGACTTTAGCATCCTTGAAGAGAGTCTGAAGGCGCGTTTCGCGCGTCAGGGCCAATCTGTAGTAGATGAGAACGTAGGCGTAGCCAAGGCTGGTTACGAGTACGCGGCCAAGAACTTTGAACCCTTCCCTGTTGCTGTACCGGAAAACCCTCATCCGCTTGCTCAATGGGCAGGCAACGAGGCTATCGGCATGGGCGCAGCAGCAGCGGGCGTTAAGTTCTACGCAGCCTACCCCATGAGCCCATCAACCGGCGTGCTCCACTGGTTCGCCCAGAATGCACGAGATTTGGGGATCATGGTCCGGCAGGTAGAAGATGAGATTGCTGCAGCAAACGCCATCATTGGCGCTGCCCATACCGGTACCAGAGCGATGACTGCTACCTCCGGCGGCGGGTTCGCATTGATGACCGAGGCAGTTGGCGCGGCCGCAATGATGGAGATCCCGGTGGTGATGGTAAATGTCCAGCGTGCAGGTCCATCAACGGGCGTGCCCACCAAGACGGAGCAGGGAGACCTCTGGCAGGTGCTAGGCGCCAGCCAGGGAGACTTCCCACGATTGATTGTAGCTCCTACCAATGCCCTGGACATGTTCAATACCATGTCAGAGATTTTTAACCTGACGGACCACTACCAGTGTCCAGGCCTCGTACTCTCTGACCTGTTGATCTCAGAGGGCACTTTCAGTGTTGATCCGGATGCAATCAATATGAACCCGACCATCGATCGAGGCCAACTAATCACCGAGCATTCGACCCAGAACGGATACAACCGCTACCAGAACACCGAGAGCGGTATTGCGCCACGAGCCGTCCCTGGCACCGAGGGCTATGTCCACGTTGTCTCGACCGACGAGCATGACGAGGATGGTAGCCTCATCAGTGACGAGTACACCAACCCTTACAAGCGCCGTGCCAGCGTAGAGCGGCGAGCCAGGAAATTCTCAGACACCCTAGAACGGATCTCAGCGCCAGAGCTTCAGGGCCCCAAGGATGCCGAGGTCACGCTGATAGGCTGGGGATCTACAGAGGGTGCTATCAGGGAGGCCGTTGAGTTGTTGAAGGACAGAGGCATCACTGCCAACCGGCTGCAGGTCAAATGGATGGTTCCTCTGCACGGTGATGCCATTTCAGCGGTGGTGAACAGCGCCAAGTGTCCAATCATCGTGGAGAACAACTACTCGGGCCAGTTCTACCGTTACCTTCGAAGCGAGACAGGCCTGACCATTGACAAGCACATCCGTAAATATGATGGCGAGCCTTTCATGCCACACCACATCGCAGATGGTGCACAGGAGATCCTGGCAGGCAAAGCAGACACATTTGTCCCATACCAAGAAGTGAACGTATAGGGAGAAGCAGAACATGACTACCGGAACCATTGAACTAAAAGCATCGGATTTCAAGTCTGGGATCAACCCGGACTGGTGCCCTGGCTGTGGCGATTTCGGCGTACTGAACTCGCTCCAACGCGCTTGCGCAGAGTTGGGCCTTCAGCCGCACAATATCCTAACCGTCAGCGGCATTGGTTGCTCCTCTAACCTTCCCGGGTACATCAACACCTACGGGATGCATACCCTGCATGGCCGTTCCCTGGCATTCGCTGCCGGCGCCAAGATGTCCAACCATGAGTTGACCGTCATTGCCACTGGCGGGGACGGAGACGGCTACGGAATTGGCGGGAACCACCTTGCACACATTGCTCGCCGCAACGTAGATCTCACATACATTGTCATGAACAACCAGGTATATGGTCTGACCACCGGGCAGATTTCTCCGACGAGTCGGCTTGACATGAAGACCAAGAGCACTCCTTTTGGCAACGTGGAGAGTCCCATCAACCCCATCACGTCGGCCATCATGAACGGCGCTACTTTTGTAGCCCGCGCGTTCTCCGGTGACATTCGACACACCACTTCCATCATCAAGGCCGCCATTGAACATAAGGGTTTCTCCCTTGTGGACATCTTCAGCCCCTGCGTGACCTTTAACGACGATAACTCCCACGACTTCTTCAAAGAACGGGTGACTAAGCTGGAGGATCAGAACCACGATACTGGCGATTGGAAAGCCGCCTGTGAAAAGGCTATGGCGTGGGGCCCCGTTATCAACATTGGCCTCTTTTATCAGGACCCCGATAGTAAGAGCCTGGGTGCCCGAGAGCCGATCCTTGCTGATGGCCCCATGTCATCTCGCACCTTGGAAATCACCGAGGACCAGACCAAGAAGCTTCTTGGCAAGATGATGTAGCGAGCCCATCAAGGGTTTATAAAAGCATAGAGAGTCCAAACCACTATCCAAGATGTAGGAATGTGCCGACCCTCCACGCACCACTCGTGTGCAGTAACTGATGGCCGTTTTATGGGCGGCTACGGGCACAACGTTCTGAGTGTGGCAGACGCCACAGGACCTGCACCTTCCATTGCAACAAGGGACGTATAAAAGGGGCATGACTGAATCACAACGTCTAGAGTCCGTAGACATCATGGTGAACATGGGTCCACAGCACCCATCTACCCATGGCGTGTTCCGTATGGTGCTCTGGGTGGACGGCGAGCGCATCGTCGACGCTGAACCACACATCGGCTATCTGCACCGTGGCTCTGAGAAGCTGTGCGAAGGTGAACTCTACCCGCAGATCATCACCCTCTTCGATCGCTTGGACTACCTTGCGAACTACAACATGGAGCTGGCTTTCTGCGCCACTGTTGAGAAGATCATGGGCATCACTGTCCCTGATCGCGCTGAGTACATCCGGGTCATCCTCTGTGAACTGAACCGAATCTCCAGCCACATGCTGTTCTACGGCACTATGGGCCTGGACGCCGGGGCTATGACGCCCATCATGTACGGCTTCCGTGAGCGGGAACGCATACAGAACCTCTTTGAGGCTGTCAGTGGCGCCCGGATGATGCACAACTATTTCCGTATCGGCGGACTGCGGGAAGACCCGCCGGACGATTTCGCCGAGCGTGTAGCAGGCATCCTTCCAGCTCTGGCGCAGGGCATTGAGGAAGGCGACAAGCTCCTCACCTACAACGAAGTGTTCCTGGCACGCTCACGAGGCATCGGCGTCCTCTCCGGACAGGAAGCGTTGGACTACGGCCTGAGCGGCCCGTCACTCCGAGCGTCCGGCATACCTGACGATATCCGGGTGATAGAGCCTTACTCGGTCTATGACCGATTTGACTTCGATATCCCCGTAGGCAACAACGGCGACACCTGGGACAGGTACGCTATGCGTGTCGAGGAGATGCGCCAATCGCTTCGCATCGTCGAACAAGCTCTGGAACAGATGCCGGACGATGGCCCCATCAAGGCCGCAGGCGTCCGCGCCATCCCCCGTCCACCGGAGGGCGAGGTCTATTTCCGGATCGAGACCCCTCGCGGCGAGATGGGCGTGTACCTAGTCAGTGACGGCGGCGACAAGCCATATCGTCTGAAGGTACGACCGCCATCGTTCGCCAACCTTCAAGCATTACGACCCATGCTGCGTGGTGTCTATGTAGCCGACGCAGTTATGATTCTTGGTTCCCTGGACATCGTCCTTGGGGAGGTGGATCGGTGATCCTCCTCATTCCATTGGCGGTTGTTCTTGCAGGCCTTGTATCCATAGTTGTTCTGGCTATCGGCTACGGCGGAGAAGACGTTGCCCTTCTGCTAGGGAAGGCTCTGGCCTTGCTCAGTATCCTCAGCGTGGTGGTGCTCTCCCTGACCTGGGTAGAGCGCAAAGCTCTGGCTCGTATCCAACAACGGATGGGCCCTATGCGCGTTGGCCCTTACGGCTTGCTCCAACCGATAGCCGATGGACTGAAGCTCCTCATTAAAGAAGACATCATGCCCGCGTGGGTTGATAGGCCCATCTACTGGATGGCGCCCCTAGCGGTCTTTGTCCCAAGCTTCATGGTATGGCTAACCATGCCGTTTAGCTCATCCCTGGTTCTGCGCGACATGGAGTTGGGCCTGTTGTACGTCCTGGCGATGTCCGTGCTCTCCATCATCGGGCTGATCATGGCCGGCTGGGGCTCTGCCAACAAGTACGGCGTCATCGGCGGCCTCCGGAGCGCAGCCCAACTCATCAGCTACGAGATACCACTCATCGTCATTGCGATAACCATCGCGATGATGGCGGGTACGTTGAACCTTACCGAGATTGCTACAGGCCAGGGCAACACCTGGTACGTACTGATGCAACCCCTGGCGCTGGTCATCTTCCTGCTGGCGGGGCTGGCAGAGGTTGGCCGGAGCCCCTTCGATATCTTCCAGGCGGAGTCGGAGGTGGTAGGTGGACCGTTTATTGAATACAGCGGCGCTCACTGGTCCATCTTCTTCCTTGGCGAGTACATCAATACGTTCCTGGTAGCCGCACTGATCACCATCTTCTTCCTTGGCGGCTGGTCTGGGCCATTGCTCCCTGAGGTGGCCTGGTTCCTCATCAAGTGCTACAGCGTCATCCTGGTCATGTTCTGGTTACGTGGCACGATGCCGCGACTTCGCATCGATCAGCTTATGGCCTTCGGATGGCAGGGGCTTGTGCCGTTGTCATTCCTGAACTTCCTGATGGTGGCCTTCGCCATGTTCTACGGATGGCCTGACTGGGTTCAAACGGTGTTGAGCCTGACAATGCTCATTACTGCCAGCACATTCTTGTATCTCAAGACGGCGTCCAAGAAGGTACGCCCAACGGTGCGACTCATTCCGGCAAGGGAGGTTAGACGTGCTTAGTACATTGAAGGGCATGTTGATGACCCTCAGGACATCGCTGCGGAAGCCGGTGACAGCCCAGTATCCCAAGGAGCACCTGCCCCTGATGGAGCGACAGGTTGGCTTCCCCGCTCTGACGTGGGACGCCGATGTGGGCGAGCCATACTGCGTTGGCTGCATGGTGTGTGTGCGTATGTGCCCCACCCAGTGCATGTCCGGCACCATGATGGATAATCCCCTCTTTGCCGAGGGGAAGAGCCCGCGACGAAAGATGATCGAGGAATTCGAAATCAACCTGGGTCGATGCATCCTGTGCGGCATCTGCGTTGAGGTCTGTAACTTTGATGCCATCGAGATGAGCCACGAACACGAAATCAGCCACTTCGCACGCAACGGTCGCAGGTCAGACCTGCCGGTGCTGTTGGAGATGGGCAAGAAGTACCAGGCTGAGTCCAACTGGATATCCCCTGCCGTCAAAAAGGAAGCTATAGCCGCTGAGAAGGCTGCTGTTGCTGCTGCTGCGCCTCCCGCTGCGGCGGAGGAGACTAAAGACGCACCTCCTGAAGGGGAGGCCAAGTAGTGGATGCCAGCGCGGTAGCATTCTCCTTCCTGGCCGTAATGGTGATAGGCGGCGCTTTAGGCGTGGTTGTTACCCGCAACGTAGCCCACGCAGCCTTGTTCCTGCTTCTCAGCCTGGCCTCCGTGGGCGGTGTGTTCATCCTGCTTGTGGCAGAGTTCCTGGCGTTGGTACAGATCCTCATCTACGGAGGCGCAATCACCATCGTCCTGCTGTTCGCGCTGATGCTGACTCGCGCTGAGGAGTTCACCAACGTACGCGACAACCCTCAGTGGGTTGTGGCAGCCGTTGCCGCATTAAGCATCTTCGGCGTGCTGGGCGGCGTCATCCTCAACAACAAGCTTGATACGCAGGAGCTCGCTGGCCCCAGCCTTGAAGAGCTGGGCGCCGAACTCTTTACGAACTGGGTGATTCCCTTTGAGATAGCCTCTGTGGTCCTGCTTATCGCCCTGATTGGGGCAATCATCCTGGCACGCGCCGCCGACGGGGACGATGGCCAGGGTGAGAAGAGCGACACCCCGACCCCGCCTTCGCTGACGAATACCGATGGAACGCCCGGGGGACGAAGCTAAGTGGAGCTGTATCACGTTGAACTCCTGAGCGCGGCCCTTTTCGCCATAGGTATCTACGGCGTTTTGGCACGTCGCAACTCGGTGTTGATCCTCATGTCGATCGAGTTGATGCTCAACGCAGTGAACATCAACGCAGTAGCCTACTCCGCCTTCCTTGACCCGGGCCGGTTGGTAGGCCAAGTCATTACGATATTTGTCATTACGGTGGCTGCAGCGGAGGTGGGCCTTGCTATGGCCATCATCCTACGCCTCTACAGAACGATGTCTACTGCCAACGCGGATGAAGCCGACTCAATGAAGTGGTAGCCAGGGCGTGCCCTGGACCCTACCCGAGAATGTATGGCCCAGATTTGATCAGAAACGGTTGTCTCTGGGAAAGACTGAAGACCAAGGAGTCCGGATTGTCTAGGAACTCGCAACATAGAGCTGGAAACGCCCAATGATGGAATGGGCTTGGCTTATTCCCGCGATGCCCGCTATCGCCTTCTTCTTTCTGGCGACGGCTGGTAGACGCTTGCCCAACTGGTCTGCAATAGCAGCCACGGGGACGATGGCGGCAGCCTTCATCATCTTTTGGTTCGTACTGGCCGACTGGATATCCATGAAGGAGCTGCCTGAGGTCAAAGCCTTCGGGTTCAGCTTTGATTGGATAAAGGCTGGCGGTTCCACGTTCACCTGGGGCATGGTCATAGACCCCATCAGCCTGGTGATGGTGGGCCTGGTCACGGCGGCGGCACTGGGTATCCAGATATATACCTGGAGCTACATGTCCCACGAGCCACGGTTCACCTGGTTCTTCGCCGTACACTCGCTCTTTGCAGCCGCCATGCTGACACTGGTGTTGGCGGACAACCTCCTGCTGCTGTACATCGCCTGGGAGCTTGTAGGCATATGTAGCTACCTGCTCATCGGCTTCTTCTACGATAGAAGGCCTGCGGCCGAAGCTGCCAAGAAGGCGTTCATCACCACTCGTATCGGCGACGTGGGCTTGCTCATCGGCATTCTTTTGCTCTTTGCCAAGACAGGCACCTTCGAACTCTCGGCCATCTTCACGATGGTGGAGAACGGAAGCCTGTCAGATGCAGTCGTCACCGCCGCTGCTGTGCTGCTCTTCCTGGGCGCTATCGGCAAGTCGGCGCAGTTCCCGCTCCATGTATGGCTACCCGACGCCATGGAAGGGCCGACCCCGGTAAGTGCGCTGGTGCACTCGGCCACAATGGTCGTGGCGGGTGTGTACCTGGTGGCGCGCATGTTCCCCTTCTACGAGCACTCTGAATCGGCCGCGTTGATGGTGACGTTGATAGGCGCATTCACAGCGGTGGGTGCGGCTGCTATAGCCCTTGTGGTGACGGACATCAAGCGCATCCTGGCGTACTCAACACTGACAGACCTTGGCTTCATGTTGTTCGCTTTGGGCGCAGGGGGACTCACGGCGGGCATGTTCCATTTGCTGATACACGGCTTCTCCAAGGCCATCTTGTTCCTTGGCGCCGGTAGCATCTCCCATGGCAGCGGACAGACAGACATCCGACAGATGGGTGGACTGTGGCGCAAGATGCCCATCACGGCCGTCATCTTCGGCATCGGCGCACTGTCGCTCGGCGGCATCCCTCCCTTCGGCGGGTTCTTCAGTAAGGACGAGGTCATCACAGCGGTATTCGACGGCAGGGGCTGGGGTTTCATGGCAATCGCCCTGCTCATTGGTTTCATGAAGGCGTTGTACATGGGCAGGGTGTTCTTTGCGGTCTTCCTAGGGAAGCTCAAACCCGAGAACGAACACGCCCACGAGTCTTCCATGGTGATGCTTGCACCGATGCTGGTCTTCGCGCTGCTCGCGCTGTTCGGCGGGTTCCTGGCACTCAGCTACACGGACGGCTATCAGGGCTTCGGCTACTTCGTCTTTGAGGGAACTCACCAGCATCCGTTCCATTTGAACAAAGGTATCGCCATAGGCTCCATCGCCCTGGCGGTAAGCGGCTTCATCCTGGCATGGCTGGCCTACGTCCAGGGCAGCCTGAAGACGGAGCCCATCATCAAGCGTTTCAGCGGCGTCCACCGCGTGCTGATCAACAAGTACTACGTAGACGAGGTCTATCAGTGGGTCATCGATAAGGTGGTGCTGGTATTTGGACGCTTCATCGCGTTCTTTGACCGGGCGTTCATCAACGACATCGGCATCAACGGCACGGGCTCGATAGTAACCACAACCGGACGCCTCATGCGCTACGTCCAGAGCGGGAAGCTCTACACCTATGCGATGGGCATGATTGTGGGCTTCCTTGGGCTGGCCCTGGCCTGGTGGGTGTCTTGAACGGGCTAGAGAGCGTTCTCCTATTCTCGCTGGTAGTGACTCCCTTCTTAGGAGCCGCCGTCCTGGCGTTCTTCCCGGCGGACAACCACAAGCTCATCCACTGGTACACTCGCATCATCGCCGCATCAGGCCTGGCCATCGCCGCATACCTGTTCATCACCTTCGATACGGGCGATAGCCTCAACAAGTACATCGTCGATTTCGACTGGCTACCGTCCCTGGGTATCCGATTCACGCTGGGCCTCTCTGGTATAACGGTTCCGCTGGTACTGCTTAACGCAATCATTTTCTTTGGCGGCGTCCTGATTTCCTGGAACGTTGACCATCGACCGAAAGACTTTTTCGTCTGGCTGATGCTGCTGGTAGCCGGCGTGTACGGCGTGTTCGCCTCCAGAGACCTCTTCTTCTTGTTCTTCTTCTACGAACTGGCAGTGGTGCCTATGTACCTACTGGTAGGCGTATGGGGCAGCACTACGGACTTCGGCACGTTCCTGCGCACCAAAGAGTACGGCGCAATGAAGGTCATGCTGGTGCTTGTAGCCGGCAGCGTCCTTGTGTGGATCGCCATCCTTGCGATGTGGGTGGAAGCGAGGGAGATCACCGGCATAGCCGACTTCAGCATGGCGGGGTTGTCACAGATCGAGTTCTCAGAGGGCTTCCAGAAGACCTATTACCCGTTCCTGATGATAGGGTTCGGCATCCTGGCGGGTCTGTGGCCGTTCCATACGTGGTCGCCTGACGGTCACGTGGCCGCCCCAACGGCGGTCAGCATGCTCCATGCGGGCGTGTTGATGAAGCTGGGCGCGTTCGGCATTCTGGCTGTGGGTATGGTTCTTCTACCGGATGGCGCAAGGTTCTGGGCACCGTTGCTCATCGGATTAGGCACAGTGAACGTTATCTATGGTGCGATATCCGCTATGGGCCAGAAGGACTTGAAGTACATCATTGGTTACTCAAGCGTCAGCCACATGGGGTACGTCCTCATGGGCCTTGGCACGCTGGACACCCTTGCTGTGGATGGCGCTGTGTTGCAGATGTTCTCACACGGCATCATGACGGCCCTCTTCTTCGCCATGGTGGGCGTCATCTACCAACGCACACACATCAGGGACATCACTATCCTGTCCGGTCTTGGTAAAAAGATGGGTATCACGGGAGTGTTCCTGGCCGTGGCGGGCCTGACGTCCCTGGGCCTGCCTGGGTTTAGTAGCTTCGTTGCGGAGATAATGATCTTCATCGGCGCATACCGCACCTATCCGGTGGTGGGTGTCCTGGCGGTAATCGGCGCGGCCATCACCGCTGTATACATCCTCCGAATGTTGGGCGCGGTGTTCTTCGGTCCGATTGACGAGAACAAATGGAAGGACCTGACAGACGCCAACAAAACGGAAACGGGCGTTGCAGTCCTCCTGACCGGATTCCTGCTCCTGTGGGGGCTGTATCCCTTCCGTATCGTGGAAATCATCGATAGCGGCGTGGTGCCGATCATGGAAAGACTGGGATCTTAGCAGCCAGGGCAAGCCCTGGACCCATATGACCTGGCGGTTACCAAGAAGGGTAATTCATAAGTGGAAGATCGAAAGGTTAAACTAGCAATAATGACGGATCAGGTGTAAATAAATGCCAGCAGAAGTGCGATTTGACCTGCTCTGGCCGGAGTTCCTGGTAGCAGGACTGGCCTTTGCCATATTCACTCTGGATTTCTTCCTGCGCCCTGAGCGGAAGAACATCCTTGGGTGGATTTCCGCTATTGGCCTTCTGTACATCATTGCCTTCACCATTCCGTTTCTGAACGGCGAGAGCGAGTCGCTGTTCGGCGGTCTCTATCGCGTTGACGACTACGCGCTGTTCTTCAAGGTGCTATCGATGGCTATCGGCGGCGCGGTCATCCTTGGCTCCATCCACTACGTGGGCAAATACCTGACGCATCCCGGGGAGTACTACGCCATCATCCTGCTTTCCGTGCTGGCTATGATGATGATGGCCGCCTCCGGAGAGCTTCTGACCGCCTACCTATCACTGGAACTGCTGAGCTTCTGTCTGTACATCCTCAGCGGCTTCGCGCTGCACGACAGGAAATCGAGCGAGGCTTCGGTGAAGTACATTCTGCTTGGCGCGTTCTCGTCAGGACTGCTGCTTTACGGCATCGTTCTGATGTACGGCGCGATGGGCACCACCAACTTCGCGGAGATGGCCGCCTTTCTCGACGGCCACGGGGAAATCAATGGCAGGTTGCTGATAGGCCTGACGCTGCTGGTGACCGGCCTGGGGTTCAAGATGGCAGCAGTACCGTTCCACATGTGGGCGCCAGACGTGTATGAAGGCGCTCCGATGCCCATTACGGCGTACATCGCCGTGGGATCCAAGGTTGCAGCGTTCGCGCTTGTGCTCCGACTCTTCGCCGAGGGGCTGCTACCGGCCATAGACCAGTGGAGCATCCTCATTGCCGGGATGGCAGCCGTCACGATGCTCTTCGGCAACGTGGTGGCACTGGCACAGACCAACATCAAACGTATGCTGGCCTACTCCAGCGTGGGGCAGGTGGGCTTCCTACTCATGGGCGTGGCGTCCCTATCAACGCTGTCTTCCAACGGCCTTATGGTCCACCTGGTGGGCTATTCAGCTACCAACCTGGCTGTGTTCTTCGCGATCATCGCCTTCTACAACGTGACGGGCAAGGAAGAGATCAGCGACTTTGCTGGTTTGGCGAGTCGGTCGCCGTTCCTGGCAGCAGCTATCACCATCTCATTGTTCTCGCTAGCGGGTCTGCCGTTCCTGGCAGGGTTCTTCACCAAGTTCTACCTGTTCTCGGCAGCAGCAGCAGAGGACATGCTCTGGCTGGCGGGTGTGGCCATGGTTGCCAGCCTCATATCCCTCTACTACTACCTGAAGGTCGCCCGGCAGATGTACATCTCTCCGGCGGCTGAAGGCGAAGACAGCACCATCAAGGTACCTGCGCTTCTCTATGGACTGGTGGGCGTAATGGTAATCATTGTAATCTTGATTGGTCTATACCCCGATCCGCTAGTGAACCTCATCGAAGACGCCACAGCCGTCATCCTCCCCGGTGGCGACGCTGCCGCACTCAACCTCCGCTAGGGCGCCGTGACAGGCTGCTGCCCACGGGTGTACTATCTCGCACAACAATCTCTTATCTGACCAACACCTATGGAGGAATCAATGCCCACTATGACCATCGTCTACACGATGCGCACCTGACCGACCTGCGAAGAGCTGCGCGTTGCGTGGAAAGAGCGGGGCATCGAGTTCGAGGAGCGGGTGGTCGAGGAGAACCAGAAGTACATGGATCAGGCTCGTGAATACGGCGAGTCGGTGCCGCTCATCATCCACCCTGACGGTCGCGTAGAAGAGGGATTTGACGGGGAGTGGGGCTGAGCCATCGTCTAGCTCGCGTAGCGGGCTTTGCTAGGACGAGTCCTGGACCTAAGTTCCCTGACGGACTACCCGGAAAAGTATCTCATTACAAACGAAGTTCACAGGGGGAGAAAGACATGGCAGAGCAGACAAGCGTAGTCACACCTAGCCGATACGCAGCAGGGTTCACATACGACGATTACATCGCGCAGATCAAGGTGAACCATGACAAGTTTGAGGAATACACGGAGACGGCCAAGGATGTCCTCAGCGACGACGACAAAGCGTTCTTCGCCAAGGCCGCCAGGGCAGGCGCAGCCAAGATGCTGGTAGTGGGTGAGGACTGGTGCCCGGACGTGTATCGTGGACTGCCGGTGTTCGTTCGCATCGCAGATGCAGCAGGCATGGAGCTGCGTGTGTTCCCTCGCGACGAGAACCTGGACATCGCAGACGAGTTCCTGAACCGGGGCGAGTTCCGCTCCATCCCAACGGTCATCTTCTACAATGCAAACAGCGATTACCAGTGCCACTGGATTGAGAAGCCGGCCATCGGCTATCAGGAGACCGACCAGTTTGTGGAAGAAGCCCGCAAGGAGCTTCCTGCTGGCACAGAGGAGGCTGAGGTACGCAAGGTGTCTCGGCCACGGCTGCTGGAGCGCTATCCCGCATGGCAGAAGGCCACTGTTGAAGAGATCCGCGCGATGCTGGCCAAGACGCTCAGCGTCTAACCACAGTAAAACCGGTCATATCTGAACAGAAGTTCCAGGGGGCTGCCTCTACGGCTGGCCCCCTGGTCATTTTATGAACATGAACGACGCTAGCCCCATAAAGCCCGCCAAGAAACCGCTGTTCTACGGCTGGATAGTCGTTGGAGCATCGGCGCTCGTCACCCTATCAGCGGCCACCAGCGCCATATCGCTGCTCAGCATCTTCGTAGTGCCCCTCGGCGATGAGTTTGGATGGAGTCGCAGCGTCATTGCGGGCGGCATCAGCGGTGGCACGTTGGTGGGCATTCTGGGAGCGGTGTTCGTGGGGCGCATCGTGGACAAGCACGGCGCACGGAAGCTGTTGGCCGGCGGAAGCTTCGCCCAGGGCATCGCAACAATAGGCCTCGCGTTCACCCAGAGTTTGTGGATGCTGATTCCCCTGCTGGCGATCGCTCGCAGCAACCTGGTGGCCGTCGTATCGGTAGCCGCGCCCACGGCAGCGGGGAATTGGTTCATTCGTAAGCGATCACAGGCAATGGCATGGGTGGTCATGGGCGACAAGATGAGCCTGATCATCTTCCCACCAGTGGTGCAGGTCATCATCTCCGCTACCAACTGGCGGGTGGCATGGGCGTCTTTGGGCGTGTTCACACTGATATTCGGCGTCATTCCGGCATTCGCTTTCATCCGCAGGTGGCCAGAGGACATGGGGCTGTTGCCCGACGGCGACGAGGTGACGCCATCGTTCGAGGACCCCACTGAACCCGAAGCTATTCAGGAGGCTACGTGGACATCGAAGGAGGCGCTGCACACACCCGCGCTGTGGATGCTTGTTGTGCTGCAGTTCGTCCGAGGCGCGGTAGGCACCAGCATCGCCGTACATCGCGTCCCCTACTTCATTGACCAGGGCATCGACGTCACTATAGCTGCAACACTCGTGACCGTATTCGCCATCGGCATGGCAGTGGGAACGCCGTTGTGGACCAAGCTCATGGACATCGTCCCGTCAAACTGGGCGTTGGCTTTCCATTTCCTAGCGATGGGCTTTGTTATGGCCTTCCTGTTGTCGGTTTCTTCCCCCGGCGTGGCCTATGTGTACGCGTTCACAGAAGGGGTGATAGCAACGGGCAACAACCCGGTCATCCTCATCACCATTGCTCGGTACTATGGCCGAAGCTCCCTTGGTACGATCCGAGGCATGACTCAGGTAGCTTGGATAGCCGGGTTGGGGGTAGGGCCTCCCGTTGCCGGTCTGGCATACGACCTCCGCGGCTCCTACGTGATCGCATTCTCGTTCTTTGGTGCGCTTGCAGTACTAGCTTCCCTGCTGGCGATGCGTGTGAGACCACCGGTACATCCTGAGGATGCGCAGGTGACAGCTTCGTAGGTGTACAATACCGCCACTAGCTACGAAACCTATGGAGGCCGTGATGATAGATAGAGACCGACTTGTAACAACGCTCTGCGACATTGTGCAGGTGGATAGCCCCTCAGGCGAGGAGGAGGCGATGGCCCAGGAACTGATTACACGCCTCACCGCGCTGGGGTTTGTGACGAGTCGCGACGCCCACGGCAACCTCTTCGCTTCCGAAGAGGGCTCCAACCCGCTAATGCTCTCTGCCCACCTGGACACCGTTGACCCCGGCCGAGGCATCAAGCCACAGGTCGTCGGCGACATCATCCAGTCGGACGGCACGACCATCCTGGGCGGCGACTGCAAGGCGGGCATCGCGGCGGTGCTTGAAGCGCTACAGGCCATCAAGGAAGACGGTGCATCGCGTATCCCCATCCAGCTCATCTTCACCAGGGGTGAGGAGATAGGTCTGGTAGGTGCGAATAACCTGGACTTCTCCAAGGTGAATGCGACGCAGGCCGTGGTATTTGACGGCAACGGCCCTGTGAGCATGGTCACCACCGCCAGCCCAACGTACATCAGCTTTGACGTGCGCATTACCGGCAGGTCGGCCCACGCAGGCATTGAGCCGGAGAAGGGGCTGTCAGCCATCAAGATCGCAGCGGACATCATCGGGCAGCTACCGCAGGGTCGATTGGACGACGAAACGACCATCAACATCGGGTCCATCAGTGGTGGCAGCGTGCGGAACACCGTGCCGGAAGAGGCGATGTTCTCTGGCGAATTCAGAAGTCGCAGCACTGAGACCCTCGACCTGCTGAGGCTTCAGATCACCAATGCGCTGGACGCCGCTCGCAAGCAGTACACAGACGCCAAGATTGTGGAGAACCTGGATATCAGCTTCCACACCTACACCCTACCGAATGACCACGAGATGGTGCAGCGGGCGTCAGACGTACTTGGGAACATCGACCTGATGCCAAACCTGGGGCCAACGGGCGGCGGCACCGATGCCAACGTGTTCAACCGAAACGGCATCCCGGCGGTGGTGGTGGGAATGTCCACGTACCTCATGCATACCAATAGAGAGTATGTGAACATCCCCGACCTGGTAGACACCGCTCGCTTCTGCCAGGCATTGCTTTTGAGTAGGTAGTTTGTGTCGCTGCGGCGAGGGGGACTAAAGCCATCTGGCCCGCGGGCCAGTCCCAGGCTTATATATCTAGGCTATGGCCAGGTTCTCTACCTCTGAGTACTCAACAAGCTCGTTCATCTGGGCTTCCCAGTCTTTGAACGCTGCCTGGACCTCTGGACTTCCAAGCGACTGGTAGAGTCCAGCGATCTCACTGGGGTCTTCTACTTCCCATTCCATGATGACCCTATCGCTGCGGCCAGAAAGGAAATCGGTCAGGTATCGGCTCTTGAACGAGAACCCGGCCTTTTGCATTAGTCCATCTGCTTCTTTCATGAGGGTCACCAGCGGGCCAGATTTGCCGATCCTTGCATAGAACACTCTTCGATGAATAATCGTCATGACATACCTCCTTGGAATTTGGAGGTTCAGCGTCGCATGCCGCTCTACCTCAGTCCATTAACAACGCGCTATGTGTCGCTGCGGCGAGGAGACTAAAGAGGTCTGGCCTCCGGCGTAGACTAAAGCCCGCCATTGACCGTAGCTTCACACCACTTTATGATTCGGGCGTTGAATCACAGGTCGAAGCGATGAATGTTAATTGTAATCTTGTAATGTGAGGCGAATGATGGTTGATGGAAAGCGGATTCTTATCACCGGGGTGTCTGGTCAAATTGGTGGCGTGGTTCGCGACGCGCTCGTCGGCGAGCATGATGTGTCCGGCATCGACATACGCAAGGCCGACGGCTTCGAGACGACCGTGGCAGACATGACCGACCTGGAAGCTATCCAGCCTGCGTTCGAGGGCATCGACACCGTGGTGGATCTGGCCAACAGCCCTCAGGGCAACCTTCCATGGCATGCTGCCTATCGCAATAACATCCCTGCCATCTATAACGCACTGGAGGCCGCCAAGCGCGCCGGGGTGAAGCGCGTCATCTTCGCCAGCTCCAACCGAGCATCGGAGAACTACGAGCTCGACCAGCCGTATGCCAACATCTGCGCAGGCGACTACACAGGCCTGGAACCGGGCAAGTTCCCAATGATCACGCCTGACATGCCCGTTCGACCCAGCGGCCCTTACGGCATTGCAAAGGCGATGGGCGAGGCGGCGGCTCGGTACTTCTCCGACAGACATGGGTTATCGGTGATATGCCTGCGCTTCGGCACGGTGCGGCCAGACAGCAAGCCCGCCAACGTGCGCCACTTCGCTACGATCTTCAGCCACCGAGACCTTGCCCACCTGGTGGAGCGATGCGTTGTGGCACCGGACTCGCTGCGGTTCGCGACGTTCTTCGGGGTGTCCAACAACACGTGGCGCTTCTGGGACATCAGCAACGCCCAGGAGTTGGTGGGCTTCGATCCGCAGGACAACATGGAGGTTTTTAGGTAAAGCTGGGTCTGGACCCATGTGTCGCTGCGGCGAGGAGACTAAAGTACACTGCCTCCGGCGGGGACTAAAGACAGGCCTATGCAATGCGGTGTTAGAGATTGTCGGCCAGGTCTTTGTAGTGCTGGAGGGCGTCCATCTGCTGTCGGGGGGTATCCAGGCCGACGGCGCGGGTGCTGAGGGTCACGATCTCCACACCCATCTCCTGCCACTCTTTATAGGCCGCCAACACATCAGCGTCGGTAGGGTGGTCTACAAGCTCGATGCGCCCCTCAATACCGATGCTGGCGGGGTCACGATCAACTTCCTCGGCAAAGCTGTATAACCTATCGAGCATGGCACGGTTGTCCTCGTAGGTCTGCACCTGGGGAGACGTTATCCAGCCATCGCCCATGCGAGCGGTACGTTTGAGAACGGCATCGGAGGCGCCACCGAACCAGACGGGTATCGGTCGCTGGACGGGCATCGGGTTGATGCCTGCCGCATCGATGTGATGCCACTTGCCATCGAACGTGACGGACCGCTGCGTCCACAGCGCTCGCATCAACTCAACCTGCTCCTCTGAACGAACGCCTCTGTTGGTGAAGTCCTCTCCAAGGGCGTCGTACTCCACCTTGTTCCAGCCGAGGCCCACGCCCAGTCGGAAGTTGCCGCCGGTGAGGATGTCCACCTCCGCGGCCTGCTTGGCCACCAGCACGGTCTGTCGCTGGGTGATGACGACCACGCCCGCCACCAGCTCCATATCCGGCACATCCGTAGAGAGGAACGCGAACTGGATGAAGGGGTCTGGCGTGAGGGTCTTGTTGGTGTATGGCCTCGACCAACCCACGTGCACTGCGGGGTCGACGCCTAGGACGTGATCCTGTATCACCAGGTGTGTGTAGCCCAGCTCCTGGGCGTTCTGCGCATACTCTCGAATCATGTCAGGGCCGGGGCCAAGCTCCACCGTTGGCAAAACAACACCGAGGTTCATTGGGGGCTCCTCATCGATACAGGTTGCCAGAAGTATTGGGGCCAGCTTGAGTCGCTGTCAACGCGTAGCTGCATCTTGTAGCAGGACTGTGCATCTAAATCGCTGTTGTGCCTCCAGCGGACATGTCGCATCCTGCAGGGGACTAAAGCCCGTACTGCCTCCGGCGGGGACTAAAGCCGACTTGTTCGGCCCCTCTGGCCCGCAGGCCAGTCTCAGAAATACGTTGCCTCCGGCGGAGACTAAAGCCGCCTGGCTTGACCAGTGCCATGTCTGTGGCTATCCTCCCGTAACTGTTAACTATCGGAGGGCTCTACATGGCATGGGGTGAAGAGATTATTCAGGGGCTCAAAGACGCGGATTGCAGCCTCATCGGCTACGTCCCGGACGGCATCACATGGCGAGTACTCCGACTCATGGAACAGGACCCCTTCTTCCACATGGTGCCCTCCTCGCGGGAAGAGGAAGCGGTCGGCATCATCTCCGGTGCCTACGCTGCCGGGAAGCGTGGCGCACTCTTCATGCAGAGCAGCGGCTTTGGCAACTGCATCAACGCGCTGGCTACGCTGAACATCCCCTATCGCATCCCCATCCCCATGTTCATAGGCATGCGAGGCGGGCCAGGCGAGTTCAACATGGCGCAGATACCCGGTGCTAGGGCCATCCCCGGCATCCTGGACTCGCTAGGACTCCAATACTTCAACCTCACCCGTGAGGACGAACTTCCCAAGATCATTAAGGGCGGGATCGAGCTGTGCTACGCCGGGAGACTCCCCGTAGCCAACCTCCTCTCCACCCTGCTTACTGGAGGTCGAGATGCTTAGAGTCGATGCCATACAGTCGGTGCTTGATCGGGTGAAGGACGAGCCGATCATTTCGAACCTAGGCGGCACCACGTTCCACCTCCACAACCTATCGGAGGGGCGCGACGCCAACCTGTACACATGGGGCGCGATGGGCCTGTCATCGTCGATAGGCCTGGGCGTGGCCCTTGCTGCACCCGACAAGAAGGTCATCGTCATGGACGGCGATGGCTCGTTGCTCATGAACCTGGGCTCGCTGGGCACCATCGCGCGACAGGACCCGAAGAACCTCATCCACATCGTGTGGGACAACCACCAGTGGGCCGGCACCGGCGGTCAGCCGACGCACACGGCAGGAGTGACCGACCTGGCAGCTGTGGCGAAGGGCGCGGGCATCCCCAAGGTTGAAGCGGTGGCCACGCTGGAGGGACTTGAAGAGGCCTTTAACCGCGCAATGACCGAGGATGGGCCGTGGTGCATCGTCGCGGACGTTGAAGGTGGGGACAAGCCAAACCGGCCTGAGGTCTCCATCGAGGAGAACCTGCAACGGTTTAGGCGAACGTTCGGCCAGGTCTAGGCGACTCTTCGGGACTTGCCCGCTCTCATGGCGCCACGTATCATGAGGGCACGACTCGCATATGGAGGTCAGCATGGCTGGCGCATCACAGATCACCCCTCTCGTCGTCCGTGACGGCAATCCCGTGGGAAACCCCTCACCGTTCTATGCCACCTTCTCCGGCAAGGGGAGCCAGGACTCAGTGCAGTTCCACCTCTTGATAGAATCAAGCGCCACGGAAGCAGAAGCCCTGTGTCAACGCGCCCTTGGCTCCTTCCAGAAGAGCCTCACCAGCGGTAGCCGCGCATCCCTCACCTCATTGCTGAACGAGGCGTTCCAGACCTGCCACAAAGACCTTGAAGCTGCTAACGCGCCCCATGACATGGCGAGTCGCGTAGGCGTTGGGGCAACCTGCCTGGCCGTTCGAGGCGATGATGCGTACCTGGCAGCGGTGGGCGATTCGATCATGTACATACGTGACCAGCACGGTGTCAGTAAAATCACACCGGCGGTTCAGGGGACATCCTCCCCGGCCCTGGGAGTCTCATCAGACCCCATAGAGGTAACTATGGCTCGCCCATCCCTCACCCCAGGTGAGTCCCTGCTGGTAGCCAGCGGCTCCTTGGAGGACGCGGCGGGCTACGATGTACTTGAGAACGTCATGGCCACATCACCCCAGGCGGCGGTTGAAAAGCTGTCCATCCTGATGGGCGACGCCCCCCTTTTCCTGGCAATCATCCTCAACGCCCCCGGCAGCTAGAATGCTGGTCCTTGGCATTGAGACCTCCTGCGACGAGACGGCCATAGCCGTTGTGCGTGACGGCCGTGAGATCCTCTCCAACGTCATCAGCTCCCAGGTTGAAGTGCATGCTCGATACGGCGGCGTCGTACCCGAAGTCGCATCTCGACAGCACATGTTGGCCATCACCCCCATCTATCGAGCAGCATTGTTAGAAGCAGGCGTGGCCCCCAATGATCTGGATGCCATAGCCGTCACTGCTGGCCCCGGGCTGGCGGGTTCGCTGCTGGTGGGCGTGAACTACGCTAAAGGCATCGCGTTGGGCCTAGGAGCACCCCTGTACGGCATGAACCACCTTGAGGGACACATGTACGCGGGGTGGCTTGAGCCTGGCCCCACGCCTGAGGACGCTATCGGCTTCCCTATGGTGTGTTTGCTGGTATCGGGCGGTCACACGGAGCTTGTCCTGATGCGAGGGCACGGTGACTACCAACTGCTGGGCAGTACGCGGGACGATGCAGCCGGCGAGGCCTTCGACAAAGCTGCACGAGTACTAGGCCTCGGATACCCCGGCGGCCCTGCCATCCAAAAGACAGCCGAGCGTGCAACGCGCATCGAGCCGCTGCCACGAGCGTGGATGCGCGGGACGTTGGAGTTCAGTTTCAGCGGCCTCAAGACTGCGCTTCTGAACAAAGCACGTGAGCAAGGTGTAGCGGTGGGCGCTCCCTTGACCCGAGCTGACGAGGATGTTGCCGGGGACAGGCCTGAGGGCCTGGACGAAGCTGGTGAGGAACGGCGAAACGCTCTGGCTGCCGGCTTCCAGGAGGCGGTGGTGGATGTGCTGGTGACGAAGGCGCTGGAAGCCGTGAAACAACACAGTGCACGGGGCATCATTGTGGGCGGCGGCGTCTCGGCCAACGCATCGCTACGAGCCACCATTCAGGAGAAGTCGCCGGTTCCGGTGGTCATACCCCGACCCGTCCTCTGCACCGACAACGGCGCAATGATCGCTGCGGCAGCGTTCTACGCCCAACAACGAGGCCTCCAACCGGACATAGCCGTAGACGCCAACCCTCGGCGCCCCTTAGGGGCTTCTGCTCCCTGACGGTTACCTAAGCGAGTTGTTTAGATATCGCCCCGGCGGATGGCATGTGTCTGGGACTGGCCTGCGGGCCAGCGTTTAGTTCCCAGCAGCCTTCTGAGCAACCGCAAATGCAGCGTTGCCCTTCTTGAAGTCCTCTACCGCTTTCTCGCCACCCAGCATCCCCGGCCCTTCCGGCCGGACGAGGCGCAGACCCACCATCTCGCGGTAGAACTCGTTGACCATACCCTCTGACGCTTTGTGCTCACGGATGGTGACAGTCTCTTCCAAAGCTGTCCGAATATCGGCTGAGTCTGTCCACGATGCTTTGTACGCCACTCGCCCCGTGTGGTCGATGATCCATGACATGTTGGACAGGCCGCTGTAAAGGCGGTGGATATCGCCGTTGAGGTTATCGATGACCATCTGCCGGTTCATGCCGCGATCCCTCAACATCTGCGCCTGACTGACCTTCTGCTCGAAGGAGGTGTGATGCGGGATGAGCTCGCCGGGATGGGCCTCCCTGGTGTACACGAAGAGGAAGTGGACGCGGTCGCCGTAGTCCTTTGCCAGCTGTTCCATTAGCGGACCCTCCGCTACGCATGGCGGTCAGGTGATGCTACCGAACTCGATCATCACAGGCTTGCCTCGCAGGTCTGACAGGCTCAACTCGCCGCCTTCCAGTAAGGGCAAGGCGAAGTCCGGGGCCAGCTCACCGGCACGAACGACCTCGTATCGAAGGTAGTGCTCACGCTCACTGGTGCTTTTGACCCAATCGATGAAGTTGTAGGGTTGTCCCAGGAATTCCGTCTGCTTCTGTTCCGCTTCACGTGCCATGATTCCCCTCCCAGTCAGGACTCGTCCTGCACCTATGTCCCCTGCCCAGGGCTAGGCCCTGGGCCCGTGTTCCCTGACGGGTGGCGATAGCGGTTAGCTAAATCTCAACTTTCCCAGTCCACCCGCGAAGCACAGAAGTGGTTAAACCACTTTGACGACGCCGTCAGCGGTACCTTCCAAGAAGGCAGTGAAGGGGTAGCCACGTCGGGCCAACTCCGCATCGCCGCCCTGATGTCGATCGATGATGGCAGCGACGTGGACCACCTTGCAGCCCTCCGCTTCTGCGGCTGCTATCGCCTGGAACAAGGATCCGGCAGTACTGCAGGCATCGTCGACGATAAGCACCTTGGAGCCTGGTTTGAGCGGCCCCTCTATCAAGCGACCGACGCCGTGACCCTTGGCCTCTTTCCGAACCAGGAAGCCCGTAACCGGCGAGCCCTGGAGTTGGCTGGTGAGGACGACGCCAGCGACGATGGGATCAGCGCCCAGGGTCAGGCCACCAATGGCTTCCGCACCGCAGTCGATAGCCACCTGGAGGAATTCCGGGCCAAGGAGGCTGGCCCCTTCGGGGTCAAGGGACAACAGCCGGCCATCAAAGTAGTAGGTACTCTTCTCACCGGAGCTCAGTGTGAAATCGCCGTAGGTCAGTGCACCAAGCTCCATAGTCCGGGCCAGGATGCGTTCTCGCTGCGCCGTAGTCATCGTTTCTCCTTGTATAGTCCATACTCTTGAATGTAGCTGGCCACTGGCTGGGGTACCAGGTATCGTACGGTACGACCTTCCGCCACACGCTCCCTGATGTCTGTTGCGCTGACGCCGATGGCCACATCGCCTACCGTCACCACCCGCTTCCCGATGCCGGGCAGTGTCGCTTCGAGGGGCGTGAGGTCCAGCGCTTCCTGAGCAGGACGCCCGACGACTGCCAGGGTACACAACTCCAGGATGCGCTCCGGCTGAATCCACCGTCCGAAGTCCTTCAGGGCATCTGCGCCGATAATGAAGAAGTACTCTGTCTGAGCGCCGTAGTCCTCCTGCATCTCTTCCAGCGTCTCCACCGTGTACGAGGGGCCGTTGCGCTCCAACTCCACGGGCGAGACATGGAAAGCAGGGTTGTCCGCGATGGCAGCAAGCACCATAGCCAGTCTGTGTTGGCTTGGGGCAATGGTGGAGTCCGCCTTCATCCAGGGATCGCCAGCGGGGACGAAGATGATGCGGTCCAGACCCAAGGAGGACATCGCCTCCTCTGCGATGATGAGGTGGCCGAGGTGTATGGGGTCGAATGTACCGCCAAGTATCCCCAGCTTCACCGTGCGCACTCCCTCTCCATCGATGTTCAAAGTTCCAGAGTGCATGGTAGGGATGGCGCGCCGGGCCAGTCAAGGTGAAAACTCGCCGGTATTGGCTACTCTTCTTCCGGGCCGATCATATCGCCCCAGGGGAAGAGCCAATCGCCGATCTGGATGGGGTCTCCGTATTTGACCCCTTTAGCTTCCAACCCCGCCAGGATACCCAATCGCATGAACTCTCTGAAGAGCTGCCCAACGATTCGCGGGTCATCCAGGTCTACCAGGGCAACCAGCCTCTGTGCCGTGACCCACCGCACATCCAACGTCCCGTCTTCCAGGACATCAATAAACCCGGTCTTAAGCCGTCGGGGAGCGCCATCAATAGCGATGACCTTCTTGGGCTTCCGTTTCTCAGCAGTAGGGTCAACGCCCGCCAACAACTTATCGAGCACCACCTGGATGCCATCGCCGGTGGCTGCGGACATGCTTTGGGGTTCTACGCCGAGGGTAACAAGCTCCGCCATCAGGTCTGGTAGCCGTTCCTGTACCTCTGACAGATCGATCTTGTTGATAACGACGACCTGTCTTCGGTCGGCCAGCTCAGGCATATAGAGTTGCAACTCCTCGTTGACCTGTTTGAAGTCCTTGATGGGGTCTATCCCCTCACCGTCCAGGATATGAAGGAAGACGCGTGTTCGTTCCGCGTGACGCAGGAACTCATGGCCAAGGCCTACACCCGCGTGGGCACCTTCTATCAAACCGGGAATATCAGCCAGGACAAAGGTTTCCCCACGGTTTTCCACAACACCAAGAACAGGCTCCAGGGTAGTGAATGGATAGGCAGCAATCTTGGGACGAGCAGCAGTCACTCGGGCTAGAAAGCTAGACTTCCCTGCGTTGGGCACACCAATGACGCCCACATCTGCCAGTACTTTGACCTCAAGAGAGAGCTGGCGGGTATCGCCCGGCTCCCCTGCCTCGCGCAGAAGGGGTTCCTGGTTGGTTGAAGTTACGAATCTGGCGTTTCCCCTACCCCCGGAACCTCCACGAGCTATAAGTACCTTCATACCTTCTTCAGAGAGATCAATCGGGGGGACACCTTCATCAGTTCCAAGGGCTTGGGAGACAATGGTGCCAACAGGAACACGGATCTCTATATCCTCTCCGTTCCTGCCATGTTTGTTGGATTGTTTCCCCCCCGTGCCGTGCTTCGCACGATATCTTCGTTTATACGAAAGGTGTTGAAGGGTATTCTCATCAGAAGTAGCAATAAGGTATATCGAACCGCCATCTCCGCCATCGCCACCTTCAGGGCCACCACGGGCAACGAACTTCTCCCGACGGAACGCTAAGAATCCATCGCCACCATTTCCAGCTTGAACAACAATCTCAACAGTATCTATCATAAGTTTATATAAAGATTAGCCTTAGATTACCTAATAAAGGTAGTAATAACGCTGTTCGGTTTGTTTGAAAGTTATCTGAGAACCGAGTGCGCTTCCTGTTATTGTAGCAGTTACAAGCCGGGGGAATCTTGTTGGAGTTCTAAACAACCAACAGAGCCTGTTGAAACCATCATCCTGATATTGGGGGTTCCTGCCCTGAAACTACCATGAATCCCCGTTGACCATGCGGAAACCAGAGGGCTATACTTTCAGGGCATTGGCCAAGTAGGCTTAAAAGAGACACCTGATTCCAAAGCTGATACTCAGGGAGGCTGTGTGGCAAACCCACCGCGGGAAGCTTGTGGCGTTGTTGGCGTTTTCACCCCCGGCGAAGCGGCAGCCAGAACTGCCTTCTTCGGCTTATTCTCCCTTCAGCATAGAGGCCAGGAGTCTGCCGGCATTGCGGCAGCGGACGGGACCTCTATCTCCTGTAGGACAGAGATGGGACTGGTCAGCCAGGCATTCCATGAGTTTGACCTCAGTCGCCTCCCTGGACACATCTCCGTAGGACACACCCGCTACTCCACCACAGGTTCCACCAACCTTGATAACGCACAACCACTGGAAGTTGAAGGCCTCCACGGGCGGATTGCCCTAGCCCACAACGGCAATGTCATCAATGCTCTTCCGCTCCGTGTGGAGATGGAAGGAGGCGGGGCTTGCCGGTTTACGACCTCCACTGACTCTGAAGTCATCGCACAGATGCTAGTGAACGCTCCGGGCAAGGACTGGGGGGAACGGATTGCGTACTGCATGCGGCGATTGCAGGGTGCGTACTCTGTAGCCTTCATCACCAACGATACGCTGGTTGCTATGCGCGATCCCCTTGGCGTCCGGCCACTGTGTGTGGGGATGTACAACGGTGGGTGGGTAGTGGCGTCCGAGTCCTGCGCCCTGGATCACATAGGGGCGAAGCTCTTACGTGAGTTGGAACCGGGCGAGGCCATTCAGATTGATGCTGATGGACTGCGCACGATTCACAACGGCAACGAAGGCAAACGAGCGCTCTGCTCCTTTGAGTTCATCTACTTCTCCCGCCCCGACAGCATCCTCGACGAGCGTTCGGTCCATGCAGCACGACGGGAGATGGGCAGGCAGCTTGCTCTTCAGGCCCCTGTAGACGCAGATATGGTCATGGGTGTCCCGGACTCAGCCACCCCTGCTGCAGTTGGGTATGCAGAGGCCGCAGGAATCCCGTACCAAGAAGGACTCATCAAGAATCGTTACGTAGGCAGGACGTTCATCCAACCCGACCAACGGCTCAGGGATCTGGGCGTCCGCCTGAAGTTCAACCCCCTGCCGGAAGTTCTGGAGGGTAAGCGCGTCATCGTCGTTGACGATAGCATCGTGCGAGGGACGACGACTCCCCACGTTGTCAGTCTGCTTCGTAGTGCCGGAGCCAAAGAGGTTCACCTCCGGGTGTGTGCCCCTCCCATCATTTCTCCCTGTCACTTCGGTGTGGACATGGCGTCCAAGGGAGAGTTGATTGCAGCGCAAAAGACCAGGCCGGAGATTCAGGAGTATGTGGGAGCAGACTCTCTGGAGTATCTCAGCGTTGAGGGGCTCTTCAAGGCGATAGGCAAAGAGAGCGACCAGTGCTGTGCGGCCTGCTTCACGGGACAATACCCCATTGAAGTGCAGCTTGAGCTGAGCAAGATGTCACTAGAACGGTAAATATCAGGATCCGCACCCATACTTCCTGACGGTTCGGACACTTTAGAGAGTGTCCACGCGCAATTGGATTCACCTACTATGAAGGAGCAAACCCGTGCCAGAAGAGGTCTACAAGGTAGCTGGAGTAGACCGTGATGCCGCAGGCAGTGCGAAAGACCGCATCTTCAAACTGGCCCGATCCACCTTCACCCCTGGCGTCCTCGGCGACATCGGTGCGTTCGGGGCGCTCTACCAGGTAGCCGGGTACAAAGACCCCGTCCTGGTCGCTCACACCGACGGCGTGGGAACCAAACTCCGCATAGCCAGCCTGATGGGTCGCTATGACACCGTGGGCGTGGACATCGTCAATCACACCACCAACGATATCCTGACGTGCGGCGCGAAACCCCTCTTCTTCCTTGACTACATGGGCATGGGAACGCTATCCACTGACAAGGTGGAATCGCTGGTATCCGGCATGGCCAAAGCGTGCAAGGTGCTGGAATGCGCCCTCATCGGCGGCGAGACGGCAGAGATGCCGGGTATGTACGTTGGCGAGGACGTTGAGCTTGTTGGGTTTGTTGTCGGAGCGGTCGAGCGGGATGCAGTCATCGACGGTTCAGGTATCGTTGCGGGCGATGTGCTGATTGGACTGCCGTCAAACGGCCTCCACACCAACGGGTACTCACTTGTCCGCAAGCTCTTCGGCATCGACGATGATCCAAGCGTGTTGGGCAAGTACACCGCTGAGCTTGGCGTCACGTTGGGTGATGCGCTCCTGGTTCCCCACATGTCGTACGTGAAGCAGCTTACTCCGGTGTTGGATCGCATTAAAGGAATGGCACACATCACCGGAGGCGGGTTCACCGATAACGTGCCCCGCATGCTTCCAGAGGGTGTGGCCGCTCGACTCGACAGCAGTGCGTGGACGGTTCCCCCACTCTTCCAGATGATCCAGCAACAAGGCAACGTGGGTGAAGAAGAGATGAACCGGGTGTTCAACATGGGCATCGGGATGATCGTTGCCGTGGCTCCAGGCGATGCCGCCAGCGTCTGTGCGGACATCCCTGAGGCGATAGTGGTAGGCGAAGTTGCCCCGGCTGGCGACGGCCCCCGGGTGGTTATCTCCTAGGATCAACTCCCCGCGGCCACCTTCAGGGGTACTCCTGCAAAACCGCCAGAATCTTACGCTCTGCGCCGGTTCTCAACGGACACCGGCATGTGTACCATAAAGCTTCACCACAAGATGTTCCCCTACCAACCATATTCATGGGTAGGGTCCGGGGCACCCCCCTGGGGAAGGCGACTGCTATGAAGGCCCTCATCAGTGTCTATGACAAAACCGGCGTTGTGGAGCTCGCGCGCGCGCTGGATAAGGCAGGCTACGGTCTGGTCAGCACCGGCGGCACCCATGAACTTCTCAGTAAGGAGGGGCTTTCCGTCATGCAGGTGTCTGAACTCACCGGCTCTCCGGAGATGCTGGACGGCAGGGTGAAGACGCTCCATCCCGTGGTCCACGGAGGCGTACTGGCCCGTCGCGACCTGCCGGAGCACATGGCGCAACTGACCGAGCACGGCATGGACACCATCGATGTGGTGGTCGTGAACCTCTATCCCTTTGAAGCAACCGTGTCGCGAGACGGCGTCCCAGACCAGGAGATACTGGAGAACATCGATATCGGCGGGCCGACCATGCTACGGGCAGCGGCCAAGAACCACCCAGCGGTCACAGTGGTTGTTGACCCTGCCGACTACGAGTGGGTGGCCGAGAGCTTCGCCAAGGGCGGCACATCGGCGGATGAACGTCGCAAACTGGCGGCTACAGCATTCGCCCATGTCTCCTTCTACGACAGCATCGTCGCTGCATGGATGCGTGGCCCGGAAGACCCATTCCCCAAGGAGATGACCGTAGGCGTCAGGCGTGTGGCCCAACTGCGCTACGGCGAGAACCCTCACCAGCAGGCCGCACTGTATGCCAATGCGCCGGGGACTGGCGGGGTGGTGGGCGCCGAGCAGCTTCACGGCAAGGAACTTTCCTACAACAACATTCTGGACGCAGACGCCGCCTGGCGGTCTGCAAACGAGTTCACGGAGCAGGCTGTCTCCATCATCAAGCACACCAACTCCTGCGGACTGGCCTGCGACGACGATCAAGCTGAGGCCTTCCGCAAGGCACTGGCTGGCGATCCGGTATCGGCGTACGGCGGCATCGTGGGCTTCAACCGACCGGTCACTGCCGAAGCCGTGGAGGCGCTGCGCAAAATCTTCTTCGAGGTCATCATCGCACCGGGCTACGAGCCGGCGGCGTTAGAGGCGTTACAGAAGAAGCGTGACCTCCGTATCCTCCTGGTTCCTCCGACACCTGGCGGCACTAACCTGGGCACACCCCTGGCAGTACGGCGCGTCTCCGGCGGCTTGCTGTATCAGGGGCCTGACGTGTTGGAAGAAGACCCCGCAAGCTGGAATGTCGTCACAGAGCGGGCTCCCACCAAGGATGAGATGGCCGACCTGGTCTTTGCATGGAAAGCAGCCAAGCATATCAAGTCGAACACCATCGTACTGGCCAAGGACCGTGCGCTCATCGGCATGGGGGCGGGCCAGCCCAACCGCATCACCAGCGTCCACCTCTCATCACGGGCGGCGGGCGAGCGAGCAGCTGGCACCGTGCTGGCTTCAGACGCGTTCTTCCCCTTCGCAGACGGCGTGGAGCTTGCCGCGGAGAGCGGGATCACTGCTGTTGTACAACCCGGCGGCTCCATTCGCGACGATGAGGTCATTGCTGCGGCCAACAAGGCCGGTATCGCGATGGTGTGCACGGGCGTCCGACACTTCCTCCACTAGGAAGGGCGCAGCCCTTCACCCCAGGGCGTGCAAAGGCAGGCCCTTGACCCATATACGCGGGGTGGGCATTAGTTGGGAGATGTCTGATCGCTCCACAGGGGGATACGCTACGAAAGTGCAA
>Ga0114999_10000260_pt1 | contig 78477 bp, 46 predicted proteins | sample ArcticOcean_MG_C_3_FD_89820 | JGI IMG/M metagenome (GOLD analysis project Ga0114999, IMG submission 89820) | Marine microbial communities from western Arctic Ocean - ArcticOcean_MG_CB8_126 | ecosystem: Environmental > Aquatic > Marine > Oceanic | place: Arctic Ocean: Canada Basin | collected...
AGGCGCCTTGGCCCATCGTCCATGAATTCCCATTGGAGCCTCCCGGCTGAAACCACCGGGAGGATAGCGCGATGGTCGACAAACAGCCAGGGACAATCGCCCCGATTAAATCGACAGCCCCCTATGCCGGTGGGTATTTCTTTGATCGATCGACGTCCGGCTTTGACGCGATTGCGGGGCCGCGAGTCCGAGCAGAACTGCGGCTCTACGATCTTGACTGGCTTGGTGCCGGCTCGCGGCTGGTGCTCGGCGGGCAGTACCAGTACGACGACGTGCGAGGTTCTCAAGGCGGTGCGCTGCTTCAGGTGCGCGTTCCGTTCGGGCCCGGCGCATCACGGCCCATGAATCGCCTGCAGCGCCGCATGTTGAACGCGATCGTACGTGATGATGACATTGTCACCAATACTGGTCGCCGGGCCGATGAACGTGCTTTGCTCGCCAAGACCAACCAGCGAATCAATGCTGTGACCGTTGTTGATGGGATGACTTCGAATGTTCCCGGCGTCGTTGCGGCCGCATCGAATGATCCCGGCGACCTGGTCGTATTTGACTCCAGTCAGGGCACGATCCAACCGAGTGCCACGATTCAGTTGCAGCCTGGTCAAACGATTGGCGGGCAATTCCAGGTCATTGGTGAGACCACGGGAGCGATAGTCACCTTTGGCCAGCGCCCAACAGTGAGCGATCCCACAAACGTATTCGACATCTTCACGCTCGACGACGGTACAAGCCTTCTTGGGCTCAACATAACCGGCGGAGCGAATGGCATTGGCGGCGACGACGTGACTGGCTTTTCTTTGTGTGACAATCACGTCAGCAGTGCAGTGGGTTCGAATCAGGGCGAAGGGTTGGGGAACGGACTCAGACTTCAAGGCGAGAACTCTGGCCAGATCATTTACAACGTATTCATGGGTAATGAGACGAACGGTCTTCAGATCAGGGAATTTACGGGAGGTCTGATCTCCGGAAACACAGCCAGTCAGAACGGAGACGATGGATTCGACATTGGAAACGTCGAGGTTGGCGGTTTTTCAGGCGGCATCTTCGAGAACAACGTCGCCAACGAAAACATGGACGACGGATTTGACTTCGTAGTCATTGAGGGCGGTGAGATACGAAATAACCGGGCAACGGGCAATAGTGAGAATGGGTTCAAGATACTCGAAATGGACGCCGGTATCTTTAGCGGCAATATCTCCGGTCAGAACGGTGACGACGGTTTCGACTTTGACGGTTTCCTTGGTGGCGTCTTCGAGAACAATTCCGCATCTGGCAACAGCGACGATGGATTCGACTTCGAATTCGTTGAGGGCGGTGAGATACGAAATAACCGGGCAACGGGCAACAGTGAGAATGGTTTCGAGATATTCGAAATGGACGCCGGTATCATCAGCGGTAATATCGCCAGTCAGAGCGGTGACGACGGGTTCGACTTTGGCGGTTTCCTTGGTGGCGTCTTCGAGAACAATTCCGCATCTGGCAACAGCGACGATGGATTCGACTTCGAATTCGTTGAGGGCGGCGTGATTCGGAACAATCGAGCAACAAACAGCGACGAAAACGGTTTCGACTTCGACCTCATCGAAGGAGGTCAAATTACAAACAATCAGGCAGCCGATAATACCGAGGACGGTTTCTTCATCTTTAGATTTGCAGGGCAGAATATGGCGACATTCGCCAACAACTCCGCACTGCGCAATACGGTCAATGGCTACAACATCATCATGGGGATTCCGCAGACCGGCGGCGGCAACATGGGCAGTGGCAACGGAGCCAACGACGTCGGGCCTTGACTGACACGTCAGCCGGCCGTGGAGCAATGGCTGCCCGTCGTTGATCTGATTGACTTGCCGTCGGGTGTCACGCCTGCGACTGGCTGGCGCGGACCGGTTGGAGCAGTACCATTGCCAGCGGTGGCACGGTCAACTCAATGCTCTGGTCGAACCCGTGAGATGGCGTTTCGACGCTGTACATGCCGCCTTCGTTACCGACGTTGGTGCCGCTGTAGATGGACGCGTCGGAGTTGAAGATCTCGTTGTAGAAACCGCGACGGGGAACTCCCACGCGATAGTCTTTGCGGACGACGGGCGTGAAGTTCAATATGGCCACGACACATTCGTTCTGGTCCGCCGACCATCGGATGAATGCGGCGACGCTGTTCTGCGAGTCATCACATTGAATCCACTGGAATCCGTCAGCGGTGAAGTCCCGTTCGTACAGAGCGGGCTCTTCCCGATGCAGCCGGTTGAGGTCGCCAATCAGGCGGCTGAGGCTGTCGTGGTTCGGGAACTTCTGCAGAGCCCAATCCAGTTCGGTGTCGTGATTCCATTCGGTCCACTGTCCCAGTTCACCACCCATGAACAGCAGCTTTTTGCCCGGCATCGCGTACTGGTAGCAATACAGCATCCGCAGGTTGGCAAACTGCTGCCATTCGTCGCCGGGCATCTGTGAGAGCAGCGAACGCTTGCCATGCACGACTTCATCATGTGAGAGCGGCAGTACGAAGTTTTCGTTGAAGGCGTAGATCATGCGGAACGACAACTGACCCTGATGATGGCCGCGATGAATCGGTTCGCGGCGCATGTAGGTCAGCGTGTCGTTCATCCAGCCCATGTCCCACTTCATGCTGAATCCGAGACCGCCGGTGTACACAGGTCGCGAAACGCCCGCCCAGGCTGTCGATTCCTCTGCAATTGTCAGAATGCCAGGGAACTCGCCGTGCAGGGTCGTGTTGAGGTCCTTCAGGAACGAGATTGCTTCGTTGTTCTCGCGTCCGCCGACTTCGTTAGGAACCCACTGCCCGGAATCGCGTGAGTAGTCGAGATAAAGCATCGACGCGACCGCATCGACGCGGATTCCGTCAACGTGATATGCCTCGCACCAGAAACGGGCGCTGGCCAGCAGGAATTCCCGGACCTCGCTACGGCCGTAGTTGAAGATGTACGTGTCCCAGTCGGGGTGGAATCCCAGACGCGGATCCTCGTGCTCGTACAATGCCGTGCCGTCGAATCGGCCGAGCGCATGCGGATCGGTCGGGAAGTGGGCCGGCACCCAGTCGATCAGCACACCCAGACCGGCCTGATGGCAGCGGTCCACAAATTCCATGAAACCCTGTGGCTCGCCGAAGCGGCTTGTGGGGGCGAAGTACCCCGTGACCTGATAACCCCACGACCCATCGAACGGATGCTCGGTGATCGGCAGGAGTTGCAGGTGCGTGTACCCGAGCTGCTGTACGTACTCGATCAGTTGATCGGCCAGTTCGTGCCAGTTGAAGAACAAGCGACCATCAGTGGGACGTCGCCACGAACCCAGATGCACTTCGTAGATCGAGACCGGCTGTTCGAGCCAGTTCGTTTGCTCGCGATGTTGCAACCATTCGCCGTCGTGCCACTCGAATCCAGACAGGTCACAGACGACCGAACCTGTGGCCGGGCGCATTTCCGACTGAAACCCAGCGGGATCGGCCTTTTGCTGAATCTCACTAGACTGCGTGCGCAGCGAGTACTTGTAGCACTCGCCCGGCCCGATATCGGGAATGAACCCTGACCACTTGCCTGAGTCACTCGACTGCAGGGCAAATGAGCCGTGCTGCCAGCCATTGCGGTCGCAGATTACGGATACTTCCTGCGCATTGGGTGCCCAGACACCGAACCGCACTCCTGCGATCCCGCTTTCCTGCGTGAGATGTGCTCCAAGTTGATACGTCATTGTGCGTGGATTCGAAGTCGAACTGTCGCCGTCATCATCCACCGTATCGCTGACCGAAGGTTGCGACGGCAGAATGTTCGACAGAGGTTCGCGGGGATGTGTAATCGGTTTCAGGACCCGCTGCGCATCCTGTCGCGTTGCCTGGGGGTCCGGTTGTGTTGGGCTCATTGGATCAACTTCCGTGTCGGGGCCCGCTCGGATATTCCTCGGTCGACGGCCGAGCGAAGTGCCAAACTGGGGGGGATTCTACCGAGGGCCGTTGAGCAGACGACCCGCAAGCCAGCCCCGCACTGAAAGATATCAGCGATTCGCTGGTCAGGTTTCGGTAGACGGCGCAGGCAGAATATCCCCTACGACCATCTACTCAAGTATGTCGACCGCGTTTTCCTGCAACTTGAGCCCGGCGCGGCATCCAATCCGGCTGGGCGGCGGGTTCCAGACTGTCCCGCACGCTAAGCGAGTCGTTTAAAGCCACTCTGCAAGTTCTGTCAGACATCGCAGTTGGGTGAATGTGATGTCTGCTCCGGCCGCGAGGCAACTGTGTTCGGTTTGGGGAGTCATCAGCTCGGAGACGACGACGATTCGCGAGTCCGGCGACTGAATTCGGCAGGCGCGAATCCGGTCACGCGTTCCGGCGTCTGGCACACCGATGTGCAGAACCTGCAATGAGGCATCGTTGTTGCCAGTCAGCTTGATGCCCATCGCTGCCAGTCCGTCGCCGAGGAAATCACAAAAGGTCCGGTCGTCGCCGGAAATACGGGCCGTCAGCGAACGGTCTTCCAGCCTGACTGCGGCGGGAATGGCATGCAGCGCCGCGAATGTCTCGTCGCGCGACATTGTGGCGGGAAGCGGCGCCGCACCATGTTGCAGTTGCCGCAATTCCGACTGGATGCGAGTTTTGGCGTGCCGTAAGGGAACACTCCACGCCACCGGCCAGAGCTGCTCGGTGCGGCCGATCGATTCGCACCACGGCCCGAAGACAACGACCCACCGAGCCAGTGGTAACCGCCCGATTAACTGCTCGGCCTGAGAACGCGGGTACTCGTCGGGAAAGCCCTGCCAGACCACGACGAAGTCTGGTGACCAGGATTCAACATCAATCAGGTCCAGAGCCGCCGACAGCGTCGCCGCATGTCGGGCGTCATCAGAAACCAACCCCTGCTGCAGCGGCGCGAATGCCGGGCCGACAACGTCCCCGATCAGTAGGATGGCCGCATTGCTGGTTGCGGTGTCTGGGTAATTTGAGTCTACGTGTAACAAGGACTCGCCTTCTCCACTGGGACAGGTCGGAGCATTCACTCAGTTGGCCAGCAACCAGCCGACGGCCGCATCGGCTGCGTTCTGTTGCGCCGAGGACGTGACCTTGTTCCCCTGCTCCGCGGCGTCGTAGGCCGAGATCGTAATTTCCGGAACCTTGCCCTGCTCGCCACCGAACCACAGCGCGTGCGGCACCGATAACGCCAGCAGGCTGGGCAGATCACCGTATTTCACGGCGCCGGGCACAAAGCTCGGATCGCGATAGCTGGTCAAATTGGCGAATCGGAATCCCGCGGTATCAACAGCCAGTTTGTCGATTGCGTTACCGGCGATCGTACGAGCCGCAGCCGCAATTGCAGCGGCTCCGTCAACGCCGATCACGTTGACTCTCTTTGGCTTGTGTTCGTCGTTGCGGATCCACGTGACCAGCGTCAGCACATCATGGACGCGTGAAGCGAAAACTGTTTCGTTGTAACCGAACGTATAGGCCGCCGATTCCCGAGTGTTTTTGACGACTGCCTGTTGAGTCAGCGGCTGATCGCCGGCAAGAAACTCGCCTTGCCCGAACAGGTCCGGCGCGACGACCGAGGCCCCGCCGTCCAGCAGGCGCTGTACTTCAGAACGCACGTCACCGCCGTTGAACATGCCTTTCTTGCCGGCTCCGTCGAGCCAGATGACAACGTCACCATTCCACTCGATTGTCGTTGGAAACAGCGAGATGATCGGAAACTCTTCGGCGGCAGACTGCAGTCGTAGAATGTCTTCGAAGTAGATGTATCCGGCTCGTTTTTCCTTATCCACCATCGTCCGCTGGATATCGTCCGGGTTCGGCATGCCGCGCCCGATCAAGGTGGCAAAGGCACCACCAACAATCTCACGAAAGCGATCCAGTGAGCTGGCGTCCTTCGGCAGCAGCGACTTGAGCTGCTTGTCGGATTCAACGGCGAGGAATTCCGTCAGTTCGCGTTCGTGAGCGTCACCCCCGGCCGGCCGGGGATGTTCGTCGTTCCAGACGGTGTGCTCTGCGGGCGTCAACGGCTTGTAATCAGGCTCGGCCGGAACTTTGTCGAAGCCCAGCTTCAGATGCGTGTTGAACCAGTCGTACATCGCCGAGCGCGTCACGTAGTTGTAGTTGTGTGGAAAGTGCAGTTGCGGGTGACACAGCACGTTGTCCTTGGCTCCCAGCATGCCATACAGCTCCTGCAGCTGCGGATAGCCCTTCGTCATCATCTCTTTCGTCCAGTCGTTGGCCGAGGTCATGGCCTGCGGCTTCGGAGCGAACAGAGCCGCCAATTCGACATTGCCCGTACCGACCCGCAGCAGGCAACAGTTCTCGCACGTGCAGCCCCCCTGCATGGATGTTGAGACCATTCCGTTCGGGAACGCGGCGATCGGGCGGGAATCAATCGCACACAGCAGAATTGTTTGAGTTCCGCCGCCACTTCCACCGGTCACTGCCAGACGATTCGCGTCGACATCGGGAAGCTGCTGCAGAAAGTCCAGACAGCGGACGGAGTTCCAGGTCTGAATGCCCATGATGCTCTGCAGTCGCATTTCCGCCTGAGCACTGAACAGTCCCCAGTTTTCTTTGCCTTCAAAGTCCGGGCGCTGTTTCCCAAAGCGATGGGCAAGCTGAAACGAAATCTGCTGGCTGTCCGCGTAACCCAGCATGTCGAAGATAAACACCACACAGCCCAGTCGCGCGAGATGGGCACACCGGGCCAGCTTGGGGAACCGACCCGATTCTTCGTACTTCTCGCCGCCGCTCTTGATAAGTCCCGCCATTGCTTTGGCGCCATAGTCCTGCAGACGCCCGCCATGACCGTGCGGACACAGCACGCCGGGTCGCTTCACGCCTTTCTTGCCATCGGACGGACGGAACAGCAGGCCGGTCACGAAATGATTGGGAACGCCTTCGAAGTAAACTTTTTCGACGGTGAAACCCGGACGCTCGACCTTGCCGTGAATGACGGGGTTCAGTGGCGTTCGCTCTGGCAGCGGCCACAGGCCCGTTGAGACAAGCACGCGGCGTTTGAGATCCGCCGCGCGAGCTTCCCATGCGGCCTTGCCGGCTGGTACTTCAAACGGGAAGTAACCATTGAGGTCTTTGCGCGGTTCAAGCCGACTGTCATTCGGGAGTTGCCCCTGAGCATAGACCCTGAGGTCCACGTCTCCGGCCCTCGCCGTAAGAGTCATCGTCGTGGCGACGATCACCGCGGCCAGGCAGATAAATGAAGACAACGCGTGCCGACTTCGATTCAACATGTCACATTTCCTGTTGAGTCATCGGTTGGTGAGACAGTGCAAACCTGATCGCGAACGGTAACCCGTTCTCGTGGCGTGTTGAACCGTGAGCTGAGTCGACAACGACTCGCCTCACGTAACACAGACTGAATCCCAGAGTGGCGGGCACGGCTCAATGCCCGTAGAAAAACGCGACTCAACTGCCACCGATTCTGAATGGGACGCACTCCATGAAAATCGTCTTTGCCGAAATTGCCCAGGAAACTGATTCCTTCAGCCCAATGACAACGGGCATTGCTGAGTTCGAGACCTATGGGCTGTATCGTGGCTACGAGATGTTTGATCGACTGGCCGGTGTTGGTCCACTGGGTGGGTTTTTAGAAGTCGCTGCAGAGCAGGCTCCCGAGGCCGAGCTGATCCCGATCATCCGAGGCTGGGCCAGCGCTGGCGGGACGATTCTGGCAGAGACGCTCGACTCGTTGACCAGCGAGCTGATTGAGGGACTGAAGTCCGTCCTGCCGGTCGATGCGGTGTTTCTTTCGCTGCACGGCGCGGCATCGGCTCAGCAGGACGACGATGTCGAGGGGTTCGTTCTCAGTCGGGTGCGTGAGGTCGTCGGTGAGGACATACCGATCGTCGTACCGCTCGATCATCACGCCAACGTCACGGAGCGGATGATCGACTGTGCGGACGTGCTGGTCGGCCACGAGACTCAGCCGCACGACACGCTGGCCACCGGACGCAAGGCGGCCCGCATTCTGTTCGGCATGCTGCGAGGTGATATCGAGCCAACGCTGGCATGGCGGAAGATTCCGATGATCACTCCACAGGACCAGTTTCTGACGTCGGGCGGACCGATGAAGGCATGGTTCGACCAGGCACGCAGACTGGAAACGCAGGAGCATGTGCTGGACGTTTCACCGTATCCCATGCAGCCATGGCTCGACGTGGCGGAGGGCGGGTGGTCGGTGATTGTGCATACGGACGGCGCTCCAGAACTTGCCGATGAACTGGCTGCCGACATGGCGAACCGCGCGTGGCGGACTCGCGAGGAGTTCTGGCGGTCAGAACGAGTTGCGCCGGACGAAGCCGTTCGACAGGCCGACGCTGCCGGAGAAGGACTGATCATTCTCTCGGACACCGGCGATTCCGTGTACGGCGGCGCTCCGGGTGACAGCACGTGTTTATTGCGGGCAATCCTCGACAACGTGGACGCGGACAGCGAAGCAGTGTTTCTTGTTCCGATGATCGACCCGATTGCATTGCAGACGGCCATCGACCTGGGGACCGGCGGAGAGTTCAACCTAAGCGTCGGAGCCCGGGTGGACAATGTCTTCAGTCAACCAGTCGAGCTAACCGGACAGGTCGTATCGATATCCGAAGGACACACGGCGGATCTGGCTGAGCGTGGTGCCTGCGAACTGGGAAGAACCGCACTCATCGCTGCCGGACCTGTCCGACTGGTCCTACTGGAGCAACGCAGTTTCGCCATCAACCATCCGGTGCTGTACGAACATCACAAACTGGATGTGTCATCGGCCCGGGCGGTCGTCGTGAAGACCGCCAGCAACTTTCAGTTCTTCGCGAACTGGCGCAGCGGACTGATCCGAGCGGACACGCCAGGCATGACACAGTCAGACCTGAAGGCCTTCAACTGGAACCGCGTCCCGCGTCCCATGTACCCCCTGGACGAAGTGCCCGAATGGGACGCCGACTCCGGTTGGGCGACGTAACACGTAACCTGGCTCTGACAATGCACTACTACGGCGTCAACTGTGAATAGTGGGATCGGGTGGCTGGCGGTCGAGCGTAGCGAGCCCCCGGCACTGCAACTGGGGGCTCGCTGCGCTCGACCCCAGCCACCCCAATATCAAACGTTGATAAAGCACCAGGTGGCTGGTTCACGCAGCCCAGTGCTTCATCGCCGCTTCTTGTGCTGATTTGATAGAGTGTTCTCTTGCAACCTGCCAGAGTGTTTCTGTGGCCGTTCATTGGGACCGCTCCATGACCTTCCGCCTGCGGATTGACCCGCGACCTGAAGAGAAGCTGGCCGCGCTGACGCTGCGTGACGAGCACGACGTTCAACTGGCCGCTCGGCAGGTGCGGCTGGCTGATCACAGTCCTGCCGATTGGGAAGGCGCGTTCGACGCCCGCCGCTACGTGCGGCACTACGAACAATCCTTGCGGGAAGGCACCGAATCACAGGCCCGCACCGCTGAGCAGTTGCTGGAGCGAATCGGCGTGTTCCTTGGACACACGGTCCTCGGCGGGCAGGACGGGGCAGGCAGCAATCTGCTCGCGCCGCTGATTGATGCGGCAGGAAACCATGGACGACAGACGCTGATCGTGGAACTGGCAGGACAGGCGGACAACCTGCTGACCGCCGCCTTCGCCAATGTGCCGTGGGAGATCGCCCGGTCCCAGGCCGGTCAACCCACTCTGCTCGATCAGAACATTGTCGTGCGGGCCGTCGCTGCTGACATGCCCGAACTCCACGACCCGGTCGCCGCCATCACTCTGCCGCAGGACCAGTCGCTGAAAGTGCTGCTGGTCTTTGCCGAAGCGCCCGGTGCCCGTCCACTTGCCATGCGGCAGGAACGCCGCGAACTGCTCGATCTGTTCTTCGACCAGGTGCTGCGACGGAACAATGTCACCATTGACGTCCTGTGCCACGGTGTCACGAAGGACCGGCTGGTCGAGCAGATCACGCGGGCCGGCGGTTATCACGTGGTCCACTGGAGCGGACATGGTCTGCATAACTGCGTCGACCTGATGAAGACCGACGGCACGGCAGATCGGCTGACCGGTGCCGGACTGGTGAATCTGTTCCGCACCGCCGGTGGCTTCCAGCCGCATCTGGTGTTCCTGAGTGCCTGCCTGTCCGGCAGCGTGATTACTGTCAGCGACTGGGTCTCGCTGCGGATGTTGATCGCCGGCGAGCGCGGCGGCGGTGGCGACGTTTTGACCGACCGTCAGTCGCTGGACGACATCCTGTCCGATCCCGCCGGGTTTACCGGTATGGCGCTGGAACTGCTACGCGCCGGTGTGCCTCAGGTGGTCGCCATGCGGTACGAAGTTGGCGACACGTTCGCGCGTGAACTGGCTGGCAGATTTTACCGGCATCTGCTGGTCGATCCAGCCGCGCATGACGTCGACAGCGCACTGACGCTGGCCCGCACGGAACTGCTGAACGATACCGAACACGCGGCCGAATACTTCGCGGTGGACCATGCCACACCACTGATGTTCGGCCGCTCGGGAAGACTGCCGCGTCCCGCCGCGAAGCGGAGCGCGCAGTTCGAGCTGCGTGATCCAAAACCATCGCCCGTGTTGCGCGCCAGTCGCGAACTGGAGCCGCATACCGGCTTCGTCGGTCGCAGCCGTGAACTGCGCAAACTGGCCGGTGCATGGCTGCCGCTGCTGCCCGGCGCCGTGCCAGATGAGAACACACAGCCATCGGCTGTCGCGCTGTTGCAGGGGATGGCCGGGCTGGGCAAGACAGCACTGGCCGCTGAGGTCATCGACCTGTGGCATGACCGCTTCGACTTCGTCCTCGCCTGCCAGGCCAAGCCGCTGCCGCTGAGCCTGGACGATTTCTACCGTGACCTGGACACGCGACTGAAAACCGAATGCCGTGACTATCGCGAGCGTTGTCAGTCAGACGAACTGCAGGCGATCTTCATCCCGCACGACGCGGAACGAGAACCAGATGCACGCTACCAGCGGATGCGAGATAACCTGCTGCGAACGCTCGACGACTGGAAGATCCTGCTGTTGATCGACAACTACGAGCGGAACCTGGAACAGCATCCCGTCGGCGGCGGTGCGACCGGCGGTGCTCAGGTCTATCGCAGCGCCGACGCCAGATGGGACGAGTTATTGACGGCTGTGGCAGGCGGACTGGCCGACACGTCGTCGCGGCTGATCGTCACCAGCCGGCACCGCCTGGCGGCACTTACGGATCGTCGCCTTTCGCTCCGCGAAAGTGCGTCTGCAGCGCCAGCAGATCCACCGCCATTGGGTGAGGCTGACACAGATACCAAGGACGCATCTTTCGCGGAGCGAAAGGCGACAATGTGGCTGCCGCTGGGCCGGTTGCCGATGGACGAAGCCGCGTTGTGCGTTCGCACGCACACGACACTGCGGCGGCTGTTCTTCGCCGACGACGAAGGACGGGAACTGGTCGAGCGGCTGCTGCAGGTCAGCGGCGGGCATCCGTTGATCCTCGACCGGCTCAGCCGCCTGGCCGCCGACCGGACTGTGTTACGTGAGGCACTGGACGAACTGAAAGAGCAGGGCTGGCAGTCCGTGCCGCACCTGTTCAAGGTGGCGGGAACCGATGCAGAGCGCGAGGCAGAGCGGCGGTATCTGGAAGACGTCTCGATCGGTGCCGTGGACCTGCTGCTGAAGCGTCTGTCCGCGGACGCCCGCCGACTGCTGTGGCTGATCAGCCTCGCCCTCGAACCGCAGCCGCAGTCGGTCATCGCAGGCGTGTGGTCCGGAAAAAGCGCTGAGGATGAACAGCCAGACGCACTCGCGGCACTGCTCGAAGAGCTACACTCAGCCGGACTGGTGTCGCGCGAGACAGTACGACGGACATTCCTGTCCGTCGCGTCCGGCGATGATCCGGAAGCGACCAGCAGTACGAAACCCACGGAAACGCCCACGTTCGACGTTCACGAACTGGTCCGCGAGCGAGTGACCGAATGGTTCAGTTCGCATCCCGACGAACGCGGCGGTCGAACCGACACTGAGATCCAGATCGCGTACGGTGAACGCTACGCGGACCAGTTCCAGCATTGGCACATGGCAGGTGCCGAATCGGGTGTCGAGCACGCACGCGATTTCTCGGCCGAGGCGGGACGGCGGGCAGTGCGATACCTGTGCCGGGCCAGCGCCTTCGACCGGCTGGGCCGCTTCGCCAGCAGGTTTGTCACCAGCACGGTCGACCCGCGAATCCTGCGCGAGGTGATCGCCGAACTGACCGCCGTGGCCGACTCCGTCCCCGCGGGCAACGACCGTTGGAGCCTGCGCACGTACCTGGCCGACGCGATCCTCCGGGCTGGGCGGCCGGAGCAGGCGCTGCCGCTGTACGCCGACGCGGCCCGCGAAGCCGAACATGCCGGAAACTGGTCTCACGTGGCCACGATTCGCGGCAACCACGCGAACGCCCTGCGCGAGGGCGGCAATCTTCCCGAGTCCCGCGCGATGCACCTGGCCAGTGCCGCCGCGTCTCACCGCGCCGAACACCCGGACGTTCACGCGGTCGCTCGCGAGCTGGAAGCGCTGCGGATCGACGTCATGACCGGCGGGCCGGGTCTGGATGAGCCAATGACGGAGGCGAGCGGTGGGCGTGAGCCCACCAAACAACTGCCAGTCGGTATCACGAGCGGTCAGTCAACGGACAAATCCCGTGTGTCTGACGATTGCCAGCGGGCTGACGCCCGCCGCGCACCTGTGCGGGCGCAGATCGCCACCCGTCTGGATCGTCTGCGGGCCTGGTGGCAGGCGCATCAGCAGGGCAATCCGCCCGCGGAGGCCCCGGACCACGACGTCCTCGGCCGCGCCCTCGTCGGCGGCTTGGGCATCGCGGAGAACGCGACCCGGGCATCCGCCGAAATCGCGACCGGCGAGGCCGCCCGCGCGGACTGGCAAACCTGCCTCGAATTGCTCGAGGAAGCCGAGCAGACTCAGGCGGCACTCGGCATCGGCAAATTCGATCGGCTGGCGACTACGTTCAACAAGTACGGGCCGCTGATCCGACTGTTCCGCTTGGATCAGAACCCGCAACGGCTGAGCGAGACGGAACAACTGCTGCACGAATACCGCGACGCGTTTCGCGACGCGGGCGACGCACTCAGGGAAGCGAAGGCCCTGTCCGGCCTGGCCGACGTGTGGGACGAACGCGGCGACGCCCGACAGGCGGCGGAACTCGAACGCCAGGCCCTCTCACTCAAAAACAGCCTGCCCGACGCCCTCGTTCGCAGTGTCTCGCACAACAATCTGGCGAGTTACCTGGGGCGACTGGATGGCAATGGAGTAGGTCGCGAGTGGACCCGGGTAAAAGACGGGCAGGAATGCCCATCTTACAGGGTGTCGTCCGCCGGACGGCACCGGCTGGCCGCCATTGTGTACCTGCACGAACTCGGCCAGGAGCCTTGGGTGCATCGTTCGCTACAGAATCTGGCGATCGAATTGCGGCGCGGGCGTTACGAGTTGCCGAAGCTGGACGAGTTACTGGACGATGGCGAGTTCTCCGCACTGTCACGCTGGCTGACCGAGCGAGGCGTGGACCGTGACCAGCTTCGCCAGGCCCTCGACGCCCGCATCGCCCCCCTCCGCCAGCAGATCGAAGACGGTCCACAAGCCAAGCTACTGCAGTTCGTCGCCGCCATCAGTCAGCTCGCCGCAGACCAGGGTCCTGAAGCCGCCAGCGAAGCACTCGACCAGCTCGTTCCCCAGTTGATCGAGGCTGGCCTGCCGCAAGATCAGGTCAACGCACTGCTCGCAACCATCCGCTCGCAGTGGGAACAGGTCGACGGCGGCGACCTCGATGACGACGACGAACCAGCACCTGGGCCGGGCGACACCATGAGGGGCATCGACCTCAACCCGACGCGTGGCGGAGAAGAAGGCGAAGACGCATCTCCTGACGACAGTGTCTGTAGGCCGCCCGAGGATCCGTCCGACGAGAATTCCGAGACCGGAAACCCGGGCGAGGACGCGATTTCGCAGATGGTGGACTATCTCGCGGCCGTCGTCGATCCCCACAATCAACTGGTCAAAGAGCACCGCGACGGAAACGGCGAAGCCAACAACAGCGGGCAGGGGCTGCACATCGACATGGACGACGTCACAGCGCTGCCGTTTGACGCCAATGGCGACGACACGGTCACGCCGCGCGATGCTTTGCGGGCCGTGTCCGAAATCGGCCGACCGGCCGCTGGCGACCTGATCCGGTTCGACACGGATCAGGACGGCGAGATCACCTCGCTGTTGAACGCCGATGTTGTTGAGCCGGTCCCGCGGCTCTACAGCGTGTGGTTCGGCACGAACCGCCAGCCGAAGTCGAAAGACGACTTGTCAAAAGGCTTCACGTCACGGCGGTCGCCGCACGTGTATTACGGTGCGTGCGACGTCTCGATCCCCCGGTCGCATCGGCTTGGTTCCGTCGGTTCCGGCTGGTTTCGTCGGCTGATTAAGTGGACCGACGACCGGCTGAAACTGCAGACACTCCGCGGTCTGGACATCGACGGCTTCTGGCAAAGCGTGCGCGAGGACCTGGCCGCTCGGGATGACGGACAGCGGCAGGCGCTGGTGTTTCTGCACGGGTACCGCGTGTCGTTCGAAGATGCGGCGATCCAGGCGGCTCAGATCGGCTTCGACCTGAAAGTGCCCGGTCTGACCGCGTTCTTCAGTTGGCCGTCCGGCGGACGACTGCTCAACTACCGCAAGGACGGCGAGAGTATCCAGGCCAGCGAAGCATCGATCGCAGATTTCCTGATCCGGTTCGCACAGGACAGCGGAGCCGAGCGGGTTCATCTGATCGCGCACAGCATGGGCAACCGCGGTCTGCTGCGAGCCATGCAACGCATCGCCGCACAGGCGGCGGAAGCCGGAGGCGTACGGTTCGGTCAGGTGTTCCTGGCCGCTCCAGATGTGGACGTCGACGTATTTCGCGACCTGGCACACGTCTATCCGCAACTGGCCGAACGGACGACGCTGTACGTCTCGCCCCAGGACAAAGCCGTCAGCGTCTCGAGACTGCTGCACGGTGAGCAACGCGTGGGACGGACTCCGCCGGTCACCGTGCTGGACGGCATCGACACGATCGAGGTGCGGAACGGCGATCTGTTCAACCTGTTCGATCTGCATCACGGCTATTTCGCGACAGCAGCCGGTGTACTGCACGACATGTTCGACCTGCTGCGCCGCAACGCCTCACCAGACGAACGACAGCGACCGGAACCGCAACGCACGCCGGACGGTCAAACCTACTGGACGCTACCGGACTGACAGAGCGTCAACAGGTCCCGCGTCCCAGGCCCGACAGAAGCAAACAGGTTTCACGCCACCGCGCTTGTCGCGACGGTGTTCACAGCCGTGTGTCAGTCGTCCAGCGCCGCATTCACGAACTTCTCGAACGATTCGGCGGCGACGTCTTTTCCGGTGATCGATTTCACCTGCGTCGCGATCCTGTCCATGTAAACGTTGCGTGGTTCGACAACTTTTGCGCCGCGTTCCCGAGCCTGTTTGATGAATGCGCTATCGAACGGCATTTCAGTCACGTCGCAGACCGTCATGCGAGTCGCCAGATAGGACGGGTTGAATTCCGTCTTATGGCTCCCCAGTGGCAAACCCGGCTCCGCCAGCACGACCACGTCGCACAACGTGTTGTACAGATTGCCGAACGGAACGAACCGGACATCGAACTGAGTGGCGATCTGCTGCGCGGCCTTGTCATCTGGAGCCGTCACGCTGACCAGGCCGCGACGTTTGGCGATGCCGTACACCATTGAGCGGGCCAGACTGCCTGACCCGACAACCAGCACGTTCTGCTTGTCGAGCGGGCGCTTATCAGCACTGGTTCCGGAGATTCTCTTCTCAAGCTGTTTAACGGCACTGCGCCAGATTGTGTTCCAGGCCTGCCAGCCGGATCCCTTGTTGAGCAGCAGATCCGCGTACTGTCCGAGCTTCGCCGATTCTTCCAGTTCGTCGGCGAGCGGGAGCAGGACATCACCCAGATCGCGGCTCGTCACAATAGCCTTGATCTTCAGGGCGTCGAGCATGGTCTTCAGTTTGTCCACTTGATCGCTCATCAGCGGCAGACACCGGGCGTTCATTTTCAGCGCCTTGAACACTGCATTGAAACACTGGCACGTGACGTTCTCTGCCCCACCCATTCCCACGACACCGATGAACGCCGTACCGCTGTCGATGGCCCGCCAGCCGTAATAGTCGTCCAGTTCGCCGACGGTGGCCTGGTCGTCGAATGCTTCCATGCCTTTTTCAAGGGCCGCGTAGATCCACGGCGATCCATATTTTCGGCCGAGCAGCGAGAACGTCATTCCGGCGCTGCCAAGTCCCATGCCAACCGCCTGCAGTTCACGCTTTTTCGCGACGGCCGAAAGCAATGGCCAGGCGTCTTCAATCGTGGGCGTCGGCCAGGTGAACTTCACGACGTCACAGTTCAACTGCTTGGCTTCGTCAAAAATCTCCTCGATTTCGCCCTTCTCGAACGGCTTTTTGAGACTCGTGTAACTGATGACACGCTTCGTATCGCCAAACCGCGGAATGGTCTGGGCATCTTCATAGTCCAGCTCGATGTACGCCGGGCCCGACACAATTGCCTGCCGCAATAGAGTCAGCCGCTGCTCATCGGAACCTTCGAACTGTCCGCCGTCCCGCTTGCGTCGGCAGGAGATCATGACGGGCTTATCGATGCCCGCGATCAGATCGCCGACATCCGGTTCCTTGACCAGCCGATCGAGACACAACTCGACCAGGTCGCACTGTCGTGCGGCATTGAGCATGTCAACTTTGGCAAAGGTCCGCGAAGCGGGGCACACAGAGATGCAGATCATGGATCGGTACCAGGGGCAGGGATGACGTAATGAGTGACGCCGGGCCGGCCCGCCCGCGTGGATGAAGCGGTAAGAATAGACACTCGCGATACGGGTGTCACTTTGCCGGGGTCGAATCGGCAGTTGTGACGATGGTGGGTCCGCAACCTTTTCTGTAGCGAGGCCGCCCGGTATCAATCTCCAACGGCGCAGCGTCACCCGGATGTTGCGACAGAGCGCTAACGGACTGATTTAGACCGTTAGACTCCAGGCCCGTCACCGATGTATGGCCCCCGCGATTTCCATTTGAAACGCAGAGGCGCAGAGAACGCGGAGTTGACCAGACGACCTCTCCGCGAACTCTGCACCTCTGCGTTTCAAACATGTTTCAAATGAGCTCCGACCGAATCTGGTTGTGGCACTCCGCCTTGGGAATCAGAGATGAAACTTCGATGGAGCTGTTTCGGGATCATTGCCGTTATCTCATTGAGTGGGCAGATGCAGCGGGCTCACGCTCAGTTCGACGAGGACGACGAACTCGTCCCTGGCGTCCTGACCGAATTCAACGGCAGCGGTCAGCGCGTCGAACAGATCGATGTCGATATCTCCGCCGACTGGGGCGCATCTGCACCGCATTCCCGTCTCCAGCCTGGGATGTTCGCCGCGGAGTGGACGACCCAATTGCTGATCCAGCAGACTGGCCAGCATCAGTTTCACGTGTTTGCTCACGGACGAGTGTCGATCGAGCTGGACGGCAAGACGGTTCTTGAAGGGAAAGCCGACAAGCCGCAGTGGGTCAGCGGGGACGAGTTCACGCCGAGTATCGGGCTGCGTCCGTTGAACGTCAGATTTCAGAAGATAGGCGCGGCAGCCCGGATTCAGTTGTGCTGGTCATCAGAGACGTTTCCACTCGAACCGGTGCCGCCGCATCTGCTGTTCCGCGAGGGCGGGCGGCACGACCTGGCTCGTATCCAGCGAGGACGGAAACTTTTCGTCGCGCATCGCTGCGCCCGCTGTCATTCCGACGCCGAGTCTACTTCGCGTGTACTGCCTGCTCCCGATCTGAAGCGATCCGTCGCTGGGATCAGCACGCACTGGCTCATGAATAAACTGATGGGCGACGAATCGGCGCGGGGACGTATGCCGCACTTCGGGCTGAACCGTGAACAGGCCGCGGCCATTGCTCTGACTCTGCTGGAGGCCGCAAAGACACAGCCGCCGATCAACGACAAACTGCCGAAGCCAGCCAAAGGCCGTGATGACGCGAAAGACACCGCGTCCGGGCACACGCTCATCAAGTCGCTGGGCTGTCTCGCCTGTCATGCGGTCAAGCGGCTGGGAGCATCCGGCCCGTTCGCTGGCCCGGACCTGTCGGTGATCGGTGAGAAACGCACGTTGAGCTGGCTGCTCCGTTGGTTGAAGGCCCCGGCATCGCTGAATGCGAATCACAACATGCCAGTGTTCGACCTGACCAATCAGGAACGACGACAACTCGCGCTGGCACTGAACTCGCTGCAACAGGAGATCGTCAGCCCGCTCGCACTGGGAGCAACGACACCGGACGTCCTTGCCCAGGGGAAAAAACTGATGGCCGATCTGCGCTGCGCCGCGTGTCACGGTGACCCGCGCAAGCCAGAGGACATTCCAAAGCGGGCAAGGACACTCGGTAAGCCCGTCGCCGACTGGACTATCTCGTGCCTAGCCGACAAGCCGGACCTGGCCAAAGCCCGGCCGGCGTTTCCCGGGACCGATCGCGAGGCTCTGCAGGCGTATCTCGAATCAACAGGCAAGGCGGCGTCTCAGGTCTCGGCGTTTGAACAGGGCCGCGAGATGTTCGAAGTGCAGAACTGTGCGGCATGCCATCCGCGCGGCCGGTCGCGCGGTGTCATCGGCGGACTCGCGGCGAAAATCGCGGCGAGTGACGCGAGCCTGAACGGACTGAGCACGCGACTCGTCCCGCCGTCACTGACGGGTGTTGGTGACCGCTTCCGCGATGAAGCCCTGGCTGCGGCCGTTCTGGGCAAACAGCCGCGCCGCCTGCCGTGGCTGCACGTCCGCATGCCAAAGTTCAATCCTGAACGAGTCGACCAGAAAATGCTGCTGGCTCATTTCATTGGACACGACCGAATTGCGGACGGCGCACCGACATGGAAGCCAGCACCGCCTGATCAGAAAGTGTCGGACGAGGAATTGATCTACGGTCAGGAGCTCGTCGGAGTAAAGGGCTTCAGTTGCATCGCCTGTCACAAGGTCGGCGACTACGAACCGCGAAACACGGCGATGGGCACGCGCGGCTCGGATCTGCTCGGCCTGCGCAAGCGGATGCGGCGTGAGCATTTCATCCGTTGGACTCGTTCGCCGCTGCGCATCGTTCCCGGCCTGGAAATGCCGTCGTACACGCGGCCAGCTGTGGGCAGTCACGCGAAATCAGTCGATGGCCAGCTTGAGACGCTGTGGAGGACGCTCAACGATTCACGTTTCGAGTCCCCGACAAATCCCGCGTCGGTCGAGCAGTTCCTGGTGGTCGAGAGCGGCCAGAAAACCCGTATCGTCCGCGATGTCTTCACTAACCCGGAAGAGAACGGCGGTGGATATGTTGCCCGCTCATTCGCCATGGGCTTTCCGAACGGTCACAGCGTGCTGCTCGATCTCGACACACTGACGCTGCGTCGCTGGACGTTCGGGGACTTTGCCCGGCAGCGAACTGTGGGCAAGAGCTGGTACTGGGACATGGCCGGCACAGATTTCATCACACGCATGCCGACTGGTTCGGACTATGCGCTGGTGAAGCAGGGGCTGACTGGACAGGCCGCCCTCGATACCGCGATCCGTCCGGTCCGTTCAAACGCCACCGTTGGGCGGCTGCTGAGTTATGAGCCGGTGTCAGATCAATCAGTCGAACTGCGTTACCGAATGATCTTTGAATTGGCCGGCAAATCCCTGCACCTGGACATCGAAGAACTCTGGCAAGGAAATACCGACCCCTTCGAAAAGGTGAATAGCGTATCCCGCACGATCGATGTGAAGTCGATTCCGCCGGGATACGACCTGCTGCACTTTGTGCCGGTCACGGTCGACAACTCCACATTCGGGGAACCTCTCGTTGGTGCCCATGACGGTGAGCATGAATTCGTGTACGCGTCTCAACAGGATCGCAAGCAGCGAAAACCGGTTGGATTGAAGCTGACTCCCGAGAATCGCCATGCGCACGTCACAGTCAACTACTCAACGTCGATCAGGCGTCCGAGTCTGGAAACCCGCACGAAACCTGTTGAGGCCCCGCCGGCGCACGCAGTGAATTCCATGCCCGGCTTTGACGGCATTCAACTGCCATTGCCGCAGTCAATCATGCCGACGGCCATGACCGTGCTGGATGACGGTCGGCTGGCGTTTACGTCACTGAAAGGAGACGTCTATATCGCACGCGATTCGGATGACGACGGTGTCGAAGATTCAATGACGCTATTCGAGGAAGGTCTTGCCGCGCCATATGGAATCATTCAGGACGGAGACAGCATCATTGTCGCGCACAAGCCGGAATTGCTGCGGCTGCGCGACACGGACAGTGATGGTCGGGCAGACGAACGCAGCGTGTTCGCCACAGGCTGGGGATACAACGACAACTACCACGACTGGGCGTGCGGCATCGTCCGCAACTCAAAGGGCGAACTGTTCATCGGACTCGGCAGTGACTACGCGCAAACAAGTCGTCCCCTTGAATACAGCCGCTGGCGCGGCAAGGTGCTGCGGATCGAGCCGAACGGAACAGTGCATCCATTCTCACACGCGTTTCGCTATCCGACCGGTCTCGCGATCGACTCACAGGATCGATTGTTCGGCACCGACAATCAGGGCGTGCAGAACACATTCAACGAGATCAACCACCTGCGCGACGGAGTCCACTACGGAGTCCCCAAACATCACGAGGAAAGTCTGAAAGTGGATGCGTCAGGTCCGGCACTGCATGTCCCGCACCCGTGGACACGTAGCGTCAACGGTCTGCAGATCCTCCCGGAATCATTCCCGGCGCGGGAAATCGCCGGCCACGGAGTTGGAGCCGAGTACAACGGTAAGCTGCTGGTCCGCTTCACGTACCACGAAGTTGCCGGTCAGCTTCAGGGAGCGATCTACTATCTGTCGCAGCCCAACTTCAAAGACGCGGACGCCAACTTTCAGGGTCCAATCTGCGTCACAGCCGGGCCTGACGGAGAGTTGTACGTAGGCAGCATCCACGACAGCGGCTGGCTCGGCGGACTGAACACGGGCAGCATCGTGAAACTCACCGCTCGCAAGGATCGACCAAACGGCATCCGCGAAATCCGCGCCACGTCCGATGGTTTCGAAATCCGCTTCATGCGCCCGGTCGATCGAGCCACCGCTGCGAAGCCGGAGCGTTACACCATCAGCGGTTACACCCGAGTGTGGAAAGGCGGCTACGGAACACCGGATTCCGGACGCTACGTGCCGAAGATTGGCTCAGCAAAAGTGTTGCCATCCGGGGATGCCGTGCATCTGACGGTCACTCCATTGAAAACGGGCTTTGTTTACGACGTGACGTGTAACCTGGCTGACGAGAAACTGTGGCCTTCAACCGGCCACTACACGCTCAACCGTGTTCCGTAGCTTCGACGACGCTTCCGACGAGAAAAAAGAGTAAACTGGTGCGATTCGAAGGAGAGCATCAATGAATTGGCGTGAGCGAATTACCGTCGACCCGGCGGTCTGCCACGGTAAAGCCTGCATCCGTGGAACACGCGTGATGGCATCAGTCGTCCTGGACAATCTGGCTACTGGACTCGACATCGACGAAGTGTTGGTCAGCTACCCGTCCCTGACGCGTGACGACGTCCTGGCTGCGATCGCGTACGCCTCCGATCTGGGACGTGACCGGGAAGACGTGGCCGTCGCTGCCGAATAAACGTGGCAGGCTCACTGCTTTGCTGCCGCAATCTGGTTCTCACGCCACGCTTTCATGTAGCGACGAATGCCACGCTGAACGTGTTTTTCCGATCTGGCGATTATCTGCTCGGCCACTGGAGAGTTGAGTGTCGGAGCTCCGGTTTGCCTGGCGCGCTGGTAGAGAAATGCCCCCTGTGCGGCGGTTGCGCTGTCGAATTCTCCAAGCTGGGCCAGTAGCTCTTTCAGATCACCTTCAGCCTGCTTGTACGCCAGACGGGCGTAGGCGTGAGCTGCCGATCGTTTTCCGTCACCGTCTCCATCGATCCAGACGGCTCCACTGCAGCCGATGCTGGTTGGCGTCCAGTCCGGTGACGTTGGCTGATACGGTTTCGCCGTTCGCCAGTACGAGCCGTCGATTCCCGGTCCCACAGCGATAGCCACCAGATGCACGTCGTGACGGGGACGGTCAATTTCCCAGTGGTCTTCCCAGAGAACGCCCTTCTTTCGCTTTCTGTCTTCCTCAATTCCCGTCAGTTCAATCTCGCGGATTCGTTCACCGTTGGAGAACAACCACACGTGTGAAACCTGTGTCCATTGTGGGCCGAGCACGCGGACGTGGACTCCAATCTTTTCTCCATCAACAGTCGCCAGGTCGCCGGACTGGTACTTCTGTCGTTTCCCATCGACCTCAATAGTGTCTTCGACAGTTAACTCGGCCAGCAGTCCGTAGCTGACCATCACACGGCCCGCGGCAAAGCTGGCTGCTGCCGCTGCGACATCAATGTTTCCCGGGTCGGAATCATCGCAACGAATGTAGGTGCGGCCCTGGCCGACGAAGTGTCGCGCCACATCGTGGGAATCACTGGCACCGACTGGAGTGACATGCAGGCCGCGATTCAACAGCGCCATCCAGTCGTGAAAGAGCAGCATGATGTCCGTCTGATTGGCCCCCGAGTTGACGACTTCCATCGCGTTGGCCGGCAGTTTCCAGCCGTCCACTCGCTCGCCGACTGCGTCGTTAAACAGCTTCGGGCCGAACGGCCGGACTCCTGAGTGAACGTCGCGGGAGTGATTCAGAATGACCGCTTTCACGCCAGGGACTTTGCCGATCGACGTGTTGATGTCGGCCCAGTTGTCGAATTTGTAGGCCGGTGGCGGCGAACCTGGCGTCACGGGCCAGATGTTGAAGTGGCCGACGGGAGTCGTCACTTCGTTGCCAATGACCGGTGTGAAGTACTTTTCGACACCGGCTTCACGGGCGAAGGGACGGTGGTCGATGTGGACGTTGTGGTCCGTCGCGATCGGTAGCTCGATGCCTTCGGCTGCCAGCGAGATCATTCTTTCCTGCACGGTCGAATCGCCGTGCCCGGAATGCGTGCGCGTATGCACGTGTGTGTCGCAGGCGACGTAGCCTTCCGTTGGAACTTCGCGGCGTACAAGCACGCTGTGATCGGAGACACTGCCCGCTCGGGTCGTGACTTCGACTTTGCCGAGTCCGAATTCAAATCCTCGTCCCACGTAGACCGTGTACTTTCCTGCCGGCACCGGAATCTCGACGTGGCCTGTTCTCTGACTCGCATAGACAGTTCCCGGTCGAACGGCCAGGTCTCGATTTGATTCGAGTCCGGTTTGCTGCAGTGCGCCGCGTGCGTTGAGGATCGTGATCCGCACCGGTGTCTGATTCCACGTTTTGATCAGGATGTGCGATTCGGTCAGTAGCTCGGCGCGCGACGCGTCATGCAGAAAGATTTCGCCGACGCGAATGTCGTCGGGCGTGCGGGCGCGGGACGCTTCGATCGTCAGTACGTTGGCGCCGTCCTTCAAAGCGCCTGCCGGAACTTCGAAGTAGACGACCATGTCGTTTTCGTCCCGCTGCAGTTGACTGAAGTCGGCATCGTTGAGCTTGATGCGCCACGTCTGCTTGTTGTCCTGGTGCCGCAGTTCGAGGCAATACGGCGCGTCGTTACTCGCGGCGTCAAACTGCAATTCCAGACGCGTGCCTTCCGCCTTGTCAGGAAACTCCGACCACTCGCGCGGACCGTCCATACTGCGGATGTGGTGCATGCGGCCGGTAATCGTCTGGGGGTCGCCAGCGAACGCATCGCTGACGCACAGCGAGACCAGGCAAGTCACAAGCATCGATAAGCAGCGAGGAGTGGACACGATCGTTCCTCCAACTGTGGGATGGAGCGCGGACGGGTGGAAGGACGGGCACCATACGTCAGCGAACGGGCGAGTCGCGACTATACGACGCGAGCCGCATGGAATAGCCATCAGGCTTTCGATGCGGCTCGGATAGAGAGTCGGAGACAGGCCGGTTGCCGTCAGACGACAGCTTCCTCAGCAACCGAGCGGTCGCTGATCAGCTTGGACAGGGCCTCGACGTCCTGCAGTTCGGAACTGCGTTTTTCCACGTAAGCGGGTGTCGGGTCTTCCTGCTTCAGCATGATGGACCGGCGTACGAACCGCAGACCACGCAGCAGGACTTCGCGCTGTTCGTCATTCAATTCGAAATTCAACGATTCGCTCATCGGCGTGAACTCACTATTTCAGGAACTCCGACATCCTTGTCCTGAGGTACCGGGCGTCCCCCCCGGCCGGCAGAGCATTATGGTAGCCAGAGCAACTCACAGTCTCAACAATTGAGTTCATCTGGCGACGATACCAGACACGGTTTCATCCGTTACTTCTGGCTGCACGCGGTCATGCGACGTACAAAAAACGACAGATCTCCGTCGCGTCTGATCGATCTGACAATTCGAGTCTACGTGACTCCACAGCTACCACACGCGGTGGATCGATCGATCACGCGGAAAACACTCAGGAACTGACCCCGGCGGCGTCAGGTGTCGCACAGACGGGAATCCTGTTTCGGTTACGGGATCGACAGGACTGTCACAAACCTGCGTCGAGACCTTCCGCGACCGAATCATGCCGCGACATCAGCCGAATCCGTTTGACATGCGGCGATTGCAGATTTCGTGGGCCTCACAACTACGGTGCATCTCGAGGTGGCTGTGAGGTCGCGGGTCTGCGAGTCGTGCCGGTTGCACGGGCCGACGGCGATCGTGGCACGGTTCGCTGTGGAAGGTTTCGGATGTTGACCGCGATCCCGTCGTTGCGGATCGCCAGATTCAGAATTGTCGCCTCAGACATCTGCTCCGGCAGAAAGTGGATTGCACCGTCGCCGGTCAATCCAAGGAACCCGCCGCGTCGTGCTCCAACCAGGTCGGGTGTCATGTCCTCAGCACTCAACGGCAGATCATCCGGTTTCGTCCAGATCACAGCGGACTTTGGCGAGGCCTCGACCACCAGCAGCGTATTGCTTGTTCCATCGGTAATTTCACGCATGCGCATCCCCGGGCGAATCGGATCGAACAATGTCCCCTTGCCAACGATCCCGACGTATGACGTCTTGCCGACCGTCATCTCGACTCCGGGTACTTTGAAGACGTTTGGTATCTGTTCGATAAGTGGTTTGTTGTGAGGACTGTCCCACGGCTCATTCATGCGAAACCGATCGAACAGCTCCCGTTCGCCGAGGAACGGCAGGAGTTTGACACGCCAGCTCAACAATGGCTCACCGGCGTCATCCCGTACGGCTTCATCCGGAAACGTCTTGAAGGTGTCATGATGATTGTGCATCGCCAGCCCGATCTGCTTCAGCTTGTGCGTCGATTGCGTGCGTTGTGCCCGGACTGGCGAAAGAGCGTCCAGGGGACTCATGCCGAACAGCGGGCTGCGACTACCCAGGGGGCCGATCGTGGCGAAAGCAAAAGGTGCCGCGACCGACCTCACGCCCAGCAATGACGCTGCCGCGGCAAGGCCCATTTCCGGACCGACAGGCAGCACTCGGCGGCTGATCAGCTCGACGCCATCATCACTCGGCACAACAGCGAACGACGCGCCGCTGACATACTGCTCAATCGCTGACAGCGACGGCAGCAGCGAGATGTCCAGGTCCAGTCCCTGCTGCTGCAACTCGGCGAAGGCAACGTTGGTCAGCATCTGCACCAGCGGCCAGCCAAGTCGCAGGAGTCGTTTCGTGTCGTAATAGCCCAGCATCAGTGGCGGCTGGTCGCGTTCCAGGCCGTTCGCGATCACCGGATTGTCCGCGAGTGAATCTGTCTGACTCCGTCTGAGATATGCATTAATTCCCTGTGGAAACAGTGAGAGCACCAGCTCGTCATCGGTGACGCACCATGCGGGAGCCACCGGCACACGTTCACCGACCGCGTTCAGAAAGTAGACCTTGTGTCCGCCCAATTCGTACTCACCGACTGAGAGTGAACGAACGCCGCGGCGGCCGAGTTGTTCGATCAGATCACGTTCGATCTGACGCGCGTTCTTCGCGATGATCGCGGCGACTTCTTTGACTTTCGCGTGATCCCGTAGACCGACGACAGCCGTCCAACCGATCATTAACGACCCGCCTTCGGAAGGCGACTGGTACACACACCACGAGTCGTCCAGGGCTGCGAGTGCTTTGTGAACGTCGAACCCGACTTCGTCATGGAACTGCTCAAGTCCCGACTCGATGTCGGCGGCCGCGCGCGGGTCGAAGGTCTTGAGTAGCTTCGAAAACTGCTTCAACACAGTGGCCGCGTCGAGTCGGACTGCGAACGCCGCCGCTGCATCTGCCGGGATCGGCGACAGATCGGATGCTGCCAGCGGTTTCGCTCCCAGTGGCTCGAGTATTCCGGTCAGCTCACCGTCAACCTCCAGCCAGGTCCGTGTCACACAGCCTTCACCTTCCAGGCCGGTGACCGTCGTCAGTGACTGGGCGTTATGGATGCCCAGTTGCTGTAGAACGGCAAGGACCTGCGGCGCCGCTGGTCCAAGAAACTGCTTGACGTTCTCGATGATCCCGCTGACGTTGACGTGACTGATCATGGCCTGCCGTTCGACGGGCAAACGCTTCTGCACGGCGGCGAGCCAGTCGGGTGTGGACTCACCCTCCAGGCGTTCCAGAATCTTTGTGTGTGTTCCTATCCCAACGGCTGCGATCAGGTAGCCGTCAAAGACACTCCACAAGACCGGCGGTACGCCGAGCGGCGTCGGCCATTGCCTCCATTCGCGGCCGTCAGCTTCGACGCTGGTGGGAGCTTCATCGGAACCGAGTGCGTGTTCCACAGCCTTGATGGCTGTCTGCAGTTCTTCCTCCAGACCGCGCACGTTCACCACCAGCCCGACTGGTGTGTCGAGACCGCGCTGATCCAGATTGACCTGTCCAACAAAGAAGGCCGCGGGTCGTGTCGCCAGAGTTTTCAACAGCAGTGGCAGGTTCTTTGCGATCACCTGACCGCGATCACCTTGCCCCGCCCCCTCTTCGAGGGCTGCCGTAAGCCGCTGTTCGAGCCCTTCCAGCAGACGCCGCACTTCCGGATCGGCCAGCAACTGCTCGGTCCGATTGTCACTGTCAGCGGACGCGTCGGCTGTTCCCGCCCAGCTCAAGTAGAGAAGACAGTTGTCGGGAGCGACTCGTGACATGACGGGATCGAGCTCGCCCGGCGGCATCGCCAGAGGCAGGCTTCCCAGCCCTCCCCCGGACGTGATCAGCATCAATGCCCCCATCAACATGCTCAACGACATTGGCACGGCCGGCATGTTTTCTTCTCCTGGTATTGAATCCGTTGTGTGGTTACGAGAACTCGTCAACCAGTCAAAAAGCCCGGCTTCACGATAAAGCCGGGCTTCAGTTTCAGATGCCGTTACAGGCGGGACTACCTGGCGAGCTGAGCAACCTGCTGCTGTGGAGCACTCAGCGTTTTCAGGAAGCTGATCAGCTTAAATCGTTCCTGCGGAGTGAGCGAGAAGTAGGCCTGCGTGATGTGCTCGGATTCTCCGCCGTGCATGGCGATGGCCTGCTCCAGAGTTTCGGCCCGCCCGTCATGCAGATATGGAGCGGAGTCGCGGACACCCCACAGTGGCGGAGTCCGCCATTCCAGACGTGTGGCGCCGATGATCTTCTGCGGGCGCCCTTGCAAACCAGGTTGCCGCACATTCACCAGGTCCAAAAGCGGCACGGGTTGCTGCACATTCACCAGGTCCTCAAGTGGCACCTGCTCTGGCGACGTGTCTGGCAGAAAGACACCGTAACTACCGGTATCGCCCAGCAACGGGCCCAGATCGTGCAACAGCAGATCGCTGAAGATGCCCGCGACTTCGCCGACATTCTCAGCATGACATTTGGCACAGCCGACTGAGGCAAACAGGCGATGACCGTCAGCAATCCACTCAGCCGCTTCCTTGTCCAATGGCACCTGTTGGGTCGGTGCCGGAAGGTCAGAGATGTACTGAATCAGGGCGTTGCATTCGGCCTGATTCAGATCGAGCCCGGCGACTTCATAGTCTGGCTTCTGCGGGACACCAGCCTGCGGGTGATCCGGAACATTCAGTCCGACCTCGACAGCACATGCGGTCATGACAAATTCGCCCAGCGATGCTGTTTGAGCTTTCCAGCCAAAGCGACCGGCAGACCCGTCTTTGAGACGCGCCACTCGACCCGTGACTTTCGGATCCGACTTCGTGCGATCTGCCTGCTGCTTTTCCAGTTCCTCAAGCAACGAAACTGGAACGGCATCAATCAGCCCAGCTCCAAACAGTGCCGTCGTGTTTCGCTGAGATCGCGTGATGGCAAAGCTTCCGTGCTGGAACGATGAGTTGGCATTGATCCCGCGCGATCGACTGATCTGAATCTGATTGCGTACCTGTTGCATCTCCGCCATCGCCTCGGATCGAGACCGGCTCGAGGGGACGGGCCCGGAAAGTACAGAGGGCACCGTGTTAACGAAGACCGGACCGCCGGGCACGAACCCACCGCGACTGGAACCCATGCCACTCAGTCGTCCTCGCCATGCATCGTACCCGATGACAGTCGCGCCCTTGTGCAGCACGACACTCGGCGAGAAGGCAAAGCCCGGGTGCAGTTGATTCAGTTGCTTGCGATCCAGGGCCAGTTGCCGACGATGTTGGTCAGCTCGCTCTTTCGCGGCAGCGAGAGCCTGTTCAGCATTCGGTGGCTCTACAACGGGTCTGGGTGGCTGCGTGCCTTGCACTGTCGAGACCGCCTGAGCAGTTCCCGGCGGCAGGGTCGGGGGTTGAGCCCGGAAGGGCGACTGGACTTGCTGGAACGGATCAACCGGGAATCCCGGAAGACTCGGCACTGGCTGAGACTGGATCGTCGGTTGAGATTGCCGCGGCTGGGACGGTACCGGTCGCGAAGGGACCGCCTGTGGAGTCTGCACCGGCACATCGACGTTGCCGAAGATGCTGCGAAATACCTGTTGCGGCAGTGTGGGCTGAATGACGGCCGCCGGTGGCAGACTGGGCGTCCGGACAGCCTGCTGCCCACGCTGCTGCATCTGCTGCTGGATCAGCCGATTGTTGAACGCCGTGACGATGTCGACATTCTTACTGGCAGGACCCGCTCCGCCGACACCACCCTGGTTATGACACGCGACGCAGGAGCTGTCGTTAAACATTGGCCCCAGGCCGTCACCACCATGCGATCGCGGGTCGTTTGGCAGCCATTCGCGAGAGAACAGCTCGCTGCCGTCGACGGCCTGAGCCACGGCCTTTGGTTCGGCGGCGGTCGTGGCCTTGTCTTTGGCGAACGACGAGTGGTGCAGGACCGCCAGACTGGCCCCGATCAGGACACATGAAATACTGGAACTGCGCATGGCTCCGCTCTCTGGATTGAGGTAATGAAATTCGATTCAGCTCCGCTGAACGAGCCGAGAATAACAGAGCGTCAGCCTGTGCCCATATGAAAATTCGGCGTTGGCGTGCGACTACCGGGGAAAGCGGTTTCCAGTCGCCGTCACTCGATTCGAAACGACTTCAGAATCGTCGCTCCGGAGTCGGCTCAGCGAGCGTTTCTCAACATACACGGTCAAGGGCCAACCTTCACGTCCCCCAACCACCGCAAGCAACGTGCGACCGATCGATTTCGTTTCACCGACCGTCGCTGTTCGTAAGTCCCGACTGATTTCCACATTCCAGCCACCCCTGCCATCGGGACCTTCGGCGACCAGAAAATATCGACGGCCGGAGTCAAGCTGCCCCTGCAGGACAAGGTCAACGCTGAACGAAGTCGGGCCCGGACCATTGTCGATTTTCGCGTTCGCCAGCGCCAACAGTTTTCCCTCCGCGTCGGTTCCCGCAATCTCCTGCACTGATGGAGGCCGCGTTGCCGCAGTCGTCTTCCCCACTTCGGCTTCACCGGAGACCTTCTCCCATTTCTTGTGCCCGATGCTGTATCCGACAAAGGCTCGTGTCTTGCCGATCATTGTGGAGAACGTCGGGTCGACATCGAACTTGATCGTGCCCGAGTCGGACAGCGTGAATTCGTCGTACGCGATATAGCGTTCCATCATGCCGCCTGCCGACGACTGACCCACATACAGAATGTATTTCCTGGACGGATTCGGCTGGCCTTCAGCGATGCGGTAATCGATCGAGATCGTCTTGCCAAATGCTCCCACACTGCGGGTTAGCTTCAGGTTGGAAAGCACAACCCACAGATCATCTTTGGCATTCGCACCACCCGGATTGACCCCTCCTGAATTCGTGCCAACGGGCATCGCACCAGGAACATCGACGGGCCGTGTTCCGGGCAACGCGGCGGGAGGCTGACCCGGCGGCACGGGTACATCAATACCCAGCGGGTTTTCGGCGATCTCCCGAGCGATGTCGGCTGGATCCGGCGGGCCATCACCTCCGAACTGCATGACTGCGACCGCGACACCTGCAATCACGGCGAGTGCAGCGATTCCACCAGCGATCCCGATCAGCATCGCCGGATTCGGGCTCGATTGTTGCTTGCGCTTCCGACTACCCCCACCAGATGGACGACGCTGAGGTCGAGCGGGGGGATCGTCCTCGTCGTCCTCGTACGAATCCTCGTAGTCGTCCTCATCTTCGTAGTCGTCGTACACATCGTCCGGCTCGGGAACGTCCACGGGGTCGCCACAGTCCGGGCACTTGACACGTCGGCCCGCAGCCGAGTCCTTCAGCTTCAACAAACGGCCGCAGTCGCATCGCAGACTGATCATGGTTCTTCCCGCCAGAATTTGTGATCCACGGATTTTTGCACGCGCATCGTCCAACGCAACTCAGACGAAGAATCGCACGCCGTGTTCCCAAAAACCGCAGTCGGAATTTCGTCGCAGGGCCTCGCTAAACGGCTCCTGCGGTCACCGGCTCGACTGGCGTCTCCACGTGATTCTCATGCTCTTCCGGTTCTTCGATCAGCCGCACCTCAGTTCGACCAGCGTTGACCACGCGTTCGGCTGACCCCAGGCCGAACATCCAGAACAAGGCGGGGTGGACAAAGAAGTCCAGCAGTGTGGAGCTGATTAATCCGCCCATGATGACGGTCGCAACGGGATACAGGATCTCTTTGCCGGGCTCGCCAGCCGCCAGCACGAGCGGCACCAGGCCAATGCCTGATGTGAGGGCGGTCATCAGAACAGGAGCCAGTCGTTCCAGACCGGCTCGCACGATCATATCTTTCGTCCAGCTTTCGCCTTCGTGCCGGACCAGATGCAGATAGTGGTTCAATAGCAGGATTCCGTTGCGCGAGGCGATGCCAGCCAGTGAGACAAAGCCCACCATGCTGGCCACCGTCAATGTCTGGCCGGTCCAGACGAGAGCCGCCACGGAACCAATAAACGCCATCGGCAGCGCGGCCATGACCTGCAGCGACAGGTTGACCGAACGGAACATCGTGAACAGCACCAGAAACACACCGATCATCGACACAACAAACAGCACACTGATAACTCGTGAGGCCGATCGCTGACTTTCGAACTGGCCACCGAACTCGACAAAGCTGCCCTCGCCGAGTGAAGCAACCACTGGAGCCACTGCCTTTTGAATGTCCTCGACAACATCGACCACACCGCGCTGCGATACGTTGCACTGCAACACGATTCGCCGCCGGACACGTTCCCGGTTGATCGTGTTGGGACCACCGGACTCATAGATCTTTGCCACGGACTCCAGCGGGATGCGTCCGCCATCCGGCAGGTCGATTGTCAGTCTTCGCAACAGCTCGATGTTCTCGCGGTGGCCTTCGTCCAGTCGTACCAGTAGATCGAACTGACGTTGCCCGATCAGAACCTCAGACACAACGTGTCCGTTCATGGCCGTTTCAATGAACTCATTCACTGCGGCTGCGGTCAGTCCATGCAGGAGCAGTCGATCGCGGTCCAGTTCGATACGCAGTTGCGGAATGATGACCTGCGGTTCAACCAGCAGGTCTTTGACGCCGGGCACCGGTCGAATAGCCGCCTCCATCTCTTTCGCTTTGCGACGCAAGACGTCCAGATCGTCACCGTAAATCTTGATACCGATCTGCGCTTTCACTCCGGAGAGCATGTGTGAGATCAGGTGTTGAATGGGCTGCTCAACCGCGGTCACGATGCCCGGAATCTCACTCATCGCATTGCGAATCTCGTCCAGCTGTTCCTCTCGAGTGCGCGGCGATTCCGGATTCAGTTCCACGATGTACTCGCTCATATTGACGCCCTCGGCGTGCTCGTCGAGTTCCGCACGTCCTGTACGTCGCACAAACGAATTCACGTCGTCAATTTCGAGCAGCCGTTGTTCGACAGTCCGATTGATCTCATTGGACGTCGTCAGCGACGTGCCCGGCGGCAGTATCACATTCAGTTGCACCGACCCTTCGTTGAACGGCGGCAGAAAATCCCGATCAAGATGAGCCGCAAAGACGGCAGCGATCACAACAGCGAAGGCAGTCGCCAGCAGATTGAATCGAGGAAACGCCAGGCTGAAACGAATCACGCGTCCGCCGACGAACTTTAAGAGGCGGAGAAACGGAGGATCGGATGGGGGTGAGGGCTGAGGGTTGCGGGCTGAGAGCGGAGGGCTGAGAGCGGATGACTCAACTCGGGACCGTTCACCGTCTGCATGAGGCTCTGAGCCCTCCGTCCTCCGCCCTCCGCGTGCAAGCAGCCAGTAGGACAGCACGGGCGTGACGGTCAGCGATACCAGCAGAGACGACAGGATCGAGACGATGTAGGCGATGCCCAGCGGAGCAAAAACGCGACCTGCCATGCCGGTGAGTGCGAACAAAGGCAAGAAGACCAGAATCACAATCATCGTGCCGAACACGATCGAGTTGCGAATTTCGACGCTCGCCTGAAACACTACCAGTAACGACGGTTTCGGATGACTCCGGAGTCGGTTTTCCTTCAGCCGGCGAAATATGTTTTCCACATCGACGATGGCATCGTCGACCAGTTCACCGATCGCGACCGCCAAGCCACCCAGTGTCATCGTGTTGATCGACAGGCCAAAGAACGTAAACACGACCGCCGTCATGACCAGCGACAGAGGGATCGCCGTCAACGTGATGAACGTCGTTCGCACATTCATCAGGAACAGAAACAGAATGACAACGACAAGGAAGCCGCCATCACGCAACGCTTCAATGACGTTTTCGATCGCACGATCGATGAACGATTTCTGCGAATACACCGGAGCAATTCGGATGTCATCGGGAAGTGATTCCTTTATCTCTTCAATGGCTGCCAGAACGTTGTCAGTGATTTCCCGCGTATCAGCACCGGGTTGTTTGTTGATTGTCAGCACGACAGCAGGCCCGCCGGAGAAGCGGAGATTCGACGGCTCTCCGGCCTCTGCCGGTTCGCGCACCCAGGCCGCGCTGTCGCCGCGTTTCACTTGAGGTCGTTCTTCAACACGTGCGATCTGCCCGAGTGCCACCTGACGTCCGGCACGTCGAGTCACAACGACCTTCTTCAGGTCGTCGACCGACTGGATACGTCCCAGCGCGCGGACGAGTAATTCGTTGGGACCCTGTTCATCCAGATATCCCCCCGTTGCGTTTTCATTGCTTTCCACAACGGCCTGTTCGACCTGATGCAAAGTCACTCCATAGCGCAGCATCAGCTCCGGATCGACAAGCACCTGGAACTGCTTCCGCCCGCCACCCATGGTGAAGACCTGAGAAACACCAGGGATGGTGAGTAGCCTCTGCCGAATTACCCAGTCGGCAATTGTCCGCAGTTCCATGTCAGCTGTGTCTGCGGAGGGCGGACGGCGGACGGCGGACGGCTTCAATGCTGTCGGCCCTCCGCTCTCCGCTCTCCGCTCTCCGCCATGCCCGCCATCCCGCCATACAGCCAGCATCAGAATCTGTCCCATGATCGACGATACGGGAGCCAACTGAGGGCGGATGCCTTCCGGCAGACGATCCTGGACGAGCTGCAGGCGTTCCATCACCACCTGCCGGTCGGTGTCGATGTCCGTGCCCCAATCGAACTCGACATACACAACCGAAATACCAATCCCCGACGAGCTGCGTACGGTTTGCACTCCGCTGGCGCCGTTAAGTGCCGTCTCAAGGGGAAACGAGACCAGCGTTTCCACTTCTTCCGGAGCCAGCCCGTGCGCTTCCGTCATGACCACGACACGCGGCCGATTCAGATCGGGAAAAACATCAATCTCCATCTGCAGCGTCTGCCATGTGCCCAGACCGAGCAGAAACACGGCGACGGCGGCCGTCAGGAGGCGTTGTTGCAGAGCGAAGCGGATGATTGAGTTGAGCATTTGAGATACCGAAGAGCAGCCAGGTTGCGAACATACGAGTACAGCGTGACGCCGACGCAGCCCTCAATGCGTATGACCGTGATGCGCCGTAGTGCCCCCGCTTGCTTTGTTTCTGAGAGCCATCTGCATCTGGTGAGCACCGCGCATCGCCACGACGTCGCCGGGAAAGACAGCGCCGTCGTTCGCGATTACGACAGTACGCTGGTCTCGATACCGCACGTGCACGGCGACGCGGTCAAAGTGATCGCCGTTCTGCTGAAACACGTAGAACTCGGCGCCTTCCTTCGTCACGGCATCAATTGGCAGGACAATCTGGTCCGGAACTTCCTCAACCGGAATGCGCAACTGCATGCGCTGACCGGGACGGAATTTCCAACCAACGAAGCGTCGTCCCTCGCCATCCGTTGAATCACTCACCATGTGGTTGGGCAGACGTACGAAGAACTTCAAGGTGCGTGATTCCAAGTCAATCTCATTAGCGAGTCTGACGATCGGCAGCCCGGTGATTTCCTTCTGCCTGCTGCCCAGGTCTTCGACGATTCCAGTAGCGGTCCATCCACGCTGGGCCGCCGCCGCGATCGCTTCCGCGTCGTGCTCAAAGGCCAGTCCTTCGACAAACAGCTCGGAGTAATCGGAAAGCTCACAAAGCGTTTCACCCGCGGTGACGGCCTGCCCCTTGTGAACGCGCAGGTCTCCCACAATAAGAGGGACGTGGTGTTCTTCGTCTTCTGCATGAGGTTGATCAGGCAATGGAGCAGCCGGCTGCCGGAACGACGCTGGCCGCATCACCTGTCGGGCCAGACGCAGTTCATTGTCGGGATGCGCGTCTTTTTCCGGCGCCATCACCTGCAGTTCACTCAGCAGGCGTCGTTCACTGACGATTTGCTCGACCTGATTGTCGGACAACCCGTGCAGCTTCAGTGCCTCACGCTGCGCCCCGTACAGCGCCTCAAGTTTGTCGCGTGCGTACTGCCGTTCGAGCAGTCGGATTTTGGGAACGGCGCCCGTGCTCGTGGCTTTGGTCAGCCGTGCAATCTCGCGACGTTCCACGTCCAGATCACCCAGCGTCCGCAGGAACCCGGTCTGAGACTGAACGAGGTCTTCGTGAGTCAGTCGGATCTGGAACAGCAGCGTTCCCGACTCGACGGCTTCACCGGGAAGGGCGTGCACGTGCAGGACGACTCCGGTCATTGGTGTCGCCACATGAATCTTTGTCTGTCCCGGTCGTTCGGCCACAACAGCGGGCAACGTGACGCTACGCTGCCATGTCGTTAATTCGACAGGGCGTATGAGATCTGGCGTCAGCCCCAGGTTCCGCAGCGCTGCGTCGGACAGCGCCAGCGAAGTGGCGTCGTGATCGTCGGCAGGTTCCTCTTCCGTGATCACTGGCCGTCGCGCAGCGATCATGTCGACGACCCACTGCCGGGCCGTCGGCCACCACGTCCCGCGGAAGGCAACGGCCAGCACAACGACGAGTAGCGCGGCTGACCAACCAATCGGTCGTAAAGGAATCTTCGGAAGACGGAGAGTGTTTGATCCCATCGGACAGTTCCTGAAGTGGCCAGAAGGACTGAACTTCGAAGGTGAGACGCGTGGCTTGCGCCCATGCTGGAAGCATGGGTCCCCCTGCCGTGGGCCGGGCCGTGTGCAACGTCGGTTGCGGCCCTGGGCAGTGGCAGGCGGGTTGCAGAAATCGACCTGCTGAACACTAAATTCTTGCGAATCCAGCTACGGTCGATTGGAAATGGCTGCTTAGAGCAGCCAGAGCTGCGTCATGGCTCGCGAATAGCAGCGCGTCGCACGTTCCGCGGAGGCGACACCCGGCCGGTAGCAAACGGCCTTGCGGGAACTCGACAGACCAGCCTCGGTTACCACAGTGGTTGAATCGGTCAGTCTCGATTCATCGGGACCGGGAACCTTCACGTGCACAGTCGGAGCGAAGTGGCACGTATCGCCATCACACGGTTTGTGCTGACAGGGATGATGTGGCTTGCTCGGCTCGTCATCCTGTTGACGAACGACATGGCCTGGGTGATGAGCGTCATCATCCGAATGCGAACCGCAGTGATGAGCTACATGATCGTGGCTGGAAGCAGTTTCTTCGGCTCCAATGTCATGATCAGCAGCATGAGCATGATGCCAGCAACATCCGAAAATCGAATGCAGCAGAATCGCTGTCATTGCCAGGATGCTGATCGAACGTTGAAGCATTTAGGCTGACACCAATTCAGGGCTCGTGACCGACGACAGTTTCACCGTATTGATCTCATCGTCATCGTGACGGGAATAACTTATCGAATTATTCCCTGTAATCAGGCACAGTCAATCTGGACCTTTGACGATGGCGGACACGGCCAGATTGAAGCTCACAAATCGATAGACTCCGCCCCTCTCATCGTAATCCAGAAATACCGCCTAAACCGCCAGCTCGCCGTAACCAGGACGTCATTGAGGGTTAGTTGAGATGCTTAATACGTTCAAAGCGCTCATCACGAATCAGTATGAAGCCGTATTCTGCCTGTGGAACACTTGTATCGATCGGTGTCCCGATTCGAGATGGGATGAACCGATCGTGAACCTGGCTTTCTGTCAGGTCGCGTTTCACACGCTCTTTTTTACGGATGTTTATCTCGGACGCGACTTCGAGGCAGTCCGCGATCAGGCGTTTCACCGTGACAACGCAGGATCTTTTCGCGACTACGAGGAGCTCGAAGATCGTAAACAGGAACTGCTCTACGATCGTCCGTTCCTGCAGAGTTATTTGACTCACTGCCGGACAAGAGCGTCCGAAGTGATCGCCGCCGAAACGGCCGAGACGCTCGGCGCCCCGTCAGGATTCCCACGCAAGGACTTCTCCCGAGCGGAACTGCATGTGTGCAACATCCGCCACATGCATCACCACGCGGCCCATGTCAGTCTACGGTTGAAGCTCGACGCCAACGTCGACATCCCGTGGTTCGGCTCCGGCTGGAAAGACGTGTGAACGCGTGCCGGCTGCTGCGTCGACAATAACAGTGGAATCGGGTGGCTGGCGGTCGAGCGTAGCGAGCCCCCAGCACTGCAACTGGGGGCTCGCTGCGCTCGACCCCAGCCACCCCCGATCTTCAACGTTGCCGAAGAGCCTACGCCAGCACACCTTCAATCACATGGCCATGCACGTCGGTCAGTCGCCGGTTGATCCCGTTGTGATAAGACGTCAGCCGTTCATGATCGATCCCCAGCAGATGCAGGATCGTGGCATGGAAGTCGTAAACCGTGACCGGATTCAACGCCGGTTTGTAGCCGACTTCATCTGACTCACCGTAACTCATTCCGGCTTTCAGTCCTGCCCCCGCCATCCACGTCGTGAAGACATGCGGATGATGATCGCGGCCAAGTCCCGAACCCTTCACTTCCGTAAAGGGAGTCCGCCCGAATTCGGATGACCACACGACCAGCGTGTCTTCCAGCAGGCCGCGTTGCTTCAGATCCTTCAGCAGTGCGGCGCACGGCTGATCCAGCTGCAGCCCCTGGTTTCCATGATTGCGCCGCAGGTCTTCATGCGCATCCCAGTTGACGCGCGGTGAGCCCAACGCTCCGCCGTTGTAAATCTGAACGAACCTGACACCTCGCTCGATCAATCGCCTGGCCAGCAGGTAATTACGAGCGGACGCGGCAATCCGCGGGTCATCGAGTCCATAGGACGCCTGTGTTTCCTGAGTCTCCTCAGCAAAGTCGACGACACGCGGAATACTCACCTGCATGCGCGCAGCCAGCTCATAGGCGCGAACCCGAGCCAGCAATCGATCGTCTTCCGGATGCGCATTGGAGAACTGCCGATTAATCTTGAGCACCGCTGCCAGCCCGGCACGACGCTCAGCGGGATCAACCGAGTCAGGCGTTTTCAGATGAGCAATCGGCGAGTCGCCGCCTGTTCGAAAAGCGACGCCCTGGTGTTCAGCCGACAGAAACCCCTGACTCCAGTTGTTGGATCCGCCGTTGGGCAGCCCGCGAGGATCGGGCAACACGACGAATGCCGGCAACTCCTCGTTTTCGCTGCCGAGTCCGTAAGACAGCCACGCCCCCAGACTCGGAAACCCGTTCATCGTGAATCCGGTATTCATCTGGAAACACGCCGGCGTATGCGACGAGCTCTTTGTCACCATCGATCGAATGAACGTCAGATCGTCGACGCACGTCGCCAGATGCGGGAACAGTTCACTGACCCACTGCCCGGAACGTCCATGCTGCCTGAATCGATAGTAGCTCTTCCGCAGCTTGCCGGGACGTCCGAAAAACGTGTCGAGTTTGCCCTTACCAGTCAGCACTGTGTCATCGAGACGCTCCAGTTCCGGCTTGTAATCGAACGTATCGACCTGGCTGACGCCACCGGGCGAGAAGACGTGGATTACACGTTTGACTCGCGGTGAAATGTGCGGCGAGGACAGCACCGGCGCGGCTTTGGATTCACTTTCCAGCAGCCACGATAGAGCGATCGAACCCAGCCCCAATCCGGAGTCATGCAGCAGCCGTCGCCGAGTGGTCTGGCAGCCGAATCCTGGAATGGTGTGTGAGGTTGTTGTCACGAGTCACCACCGGGAGTTGATTGAGTAATCTGGACAAAGCCACGTGAGCGATTATCGGAAATGTCGCGTGTGACAAGCGAGCGAGTGGTTCAGTCGGTTTGCTCAATTGTCACACCCCGGGAAGTGGTGCTGAGGGTGGAATGACCTTGGCTATCGGACATTGCGCTTCCGAGTCGCGTTCGCTACTTCGCTCCATGGGTTGTAATGGGCGACGCTTTCCCTTCTTTCCCCTGCTCCGCCGGCCGGGCCTGCAGAGTTCTGATTCTGTTTCGCTGCTCGTGACAGGCAACTCGTGACCGGCACATCGTCAACGCGTACGCAGCCTCCTTCTTCTCCGTGGCGTAGCTCTTTGGATGTTCCGCGACTGCGAGCAATGCCTCGACGATCGCCGGGTCGGGAATCTGCTGCGATTCCAGCAGGTCTCCAAGCAGCGTGCAGGCACCGGCCCGCAGGCGCCACTGGCGGTTGCCGAGCCTGTCCCGGTGCAGTGTCGTCAGAATTGTGTCGCGCAGTTCGCTGAGAGAGTCGCCCAGGTCACGCAGGATTTTCAGGATCAGCACCCGGAAGAATTCGTCGCTGTCGTCCAGCGCTCCCATAAATGCGTCAACAACCTGTTTGTCGTGCGGCAGCCGGAGTCGCAGTTCGTTGGCCGCAGATTCGCGCACGTCGTAGTCGCTGCTGCTGGTGAATCGTTTGAGTGCGTCGTCGATCTCTGCCGCCGGCCCGGTCGCCTCCGGCTCGGGTTCGGCAGCGATTTGCATGCGCATGATCATCTGCGTGATGTAGTCGGGTACATCCCGGCCCACCAGCTCGGCGGCAATCCGTCCGGGCAGGTCGCGCACGACGGTATCCGTCATGTGCTCGCCGAGCTGACGATACGCCTCGAAGCGGTCCGGATCGTAGAACTGATCGGCCGTCGCGTTGTGGGGGAACTCCTTGTCGGACTCGGCATAGCGAATCAGGTCGATGGGTTCATCGCCGGTCAGTGACGACTTGACATAGACGAGCCAGGCCGGCTCATCGCAGTCTTGGTACGTCACGCGCAGCAGGACAAAGTGCTCCCGCGAGAGCCGCTGACTGTCCAGTCTCACTTTGCTGCTTGTAGGCGCCACGTCGTTCCAGAAGCGGGACGAGTGCGACCGGTCGTCATTCGTTTCACTCTTCACGGGGGACGCGCCGGTCATGCTGTCGGTCGCGGGCGCCGGCTGTTTCCACTCGACCGGCGTCAGGTCGACGCCATGTTTGACACGAGCCCACCGGATCAGTGTGGTCAGATCATGAAACTCATAGTGGTCATCTTCCCCGGCATCGATAGCAAAGATGAACCGGCAACGGCGCTGGAACAGAGCGCCAACGCCCAGATTCTCGTGATGGCCTCCGTCGGTGACGAAGAAATACGGGCGGTCTTCAGCGTACTGCCAGGCCCGCGTCAGGAGCCGCATCGGAGTGATCCGATCGTGGTCGGTCAGATTCCGCATGATCGTCGGCAGGTAACAGCAGTGTGCCGGGTTCTCGACCCACTGTCCCAGCCGCAGATTTGCCAGCCAGAGCAATGCTCGAACCAGCGGATTCTGCTGCTGCAACGGCGACACGGCTGCGCCGGAGACCGCTACTGCGAATGGCAGCGTGATCCGACCGTTCATGAATTCTTCCGAGCGGGCGTACCCTGACTTGCGACTGCCGCAGAACCGACGTGAGAAGAGAAAGTAGTCGCGCTGCGCGTCGCCGTGTGCTTTACGCCGGCGACCGATCCAGTGCACGGAGGCTCCGATCAGATGATACGGCAGCCCCTCATTCGTGCCTTCGAGCTGTGACAGCGGCACTTCACGGCCCAGACCCGGCACGGGTTCGATCCAGTTGTCCGCCAGACCACGTTCGTAAAACCCGTGCAGCGTGGTCGCATTAACATTGACGATCAGTCCCATCAGCACGAACACAGCCAAGGCGCCCAGGAACCAGTCCCACCGGTACGCCTGATCGAACGATTGCACGTTCGACGCCTTGACCGTGTGAGTCGGCGCGATGGTCCCGGGAAATGCCGCGGCCACCAGTTCCCGGTGAATCATCGCGCAGGCAAAACGCTCACGCTCGGGAAGCTGGCGAAGTTCGGTTCGAAAGTTCGCCTCCTCAAGGTTGTGGGAGGCGTAAAAGTTCTTTGCGCGGTCCAGGGCCAACTGCAGGCGTGCCCGGTACAGGTCGTCCGCGTCGTCAGGCCGGGCTTTGAGCATCGCATCCCAGTTGCAGAACAGCAGCGGTTCCGTCTTCAGCACGAAATCGAGTTGAGCCACGAGTCTGTCGGACAGCGTGCGCGACCGCCGTCGCAGCTCCAGATACTCGTCAAACATGTTCGCGTCGTTGTTGCGATTGCGATGCAGATACGCGGCGGCGAGCGCACCAATTCTTCTGGCAGTTCGGGACACCAGCCCCGGCCGTGTGGATCGAACGGCTCCCGTCTCCGACTGGACGCAATCGTCAAGCATGCTGAGCCGATTGCTCGCGTCGTAGTTCGCCAGGAGGAGCGATTCAATTCCTTCGTCCGTTCGCGCGTTTTTGCTACCGGAATCGTCGCTGGGCGGCACAACCGTCTTCCGGTCATTAGGAAGCTGCCACGATGTCAGTCCTTTCGTCAGATCCGCCCACAGTTTCGCCGCCGGCATCTTGCCACGGAATCCTGGCTGTCCATGCACGGTGTAGTCAAAGTGCTCAGGCGGGACGTCCCCTTGACGCGCCTCCAACACGGACCACAGAGAGTCTTTAGAGGACCAGGAGACGATTTCGCCCTCCGTAATGCTGACAAACCCTTCGACGACCGGTTTGGCCTCCCGGACTTTTTCCAGGTCCGCACCAGTCAGTTTCAGATCCTCGTCCGTCCAACCCGCAGCACTGCTGACGTCGTCCTGCATGTCCGGGGGAACAAGGCGGGTTGTCGTCCAGTCGGACAAATTCTCCTGTGCGAACCAGGACACCATCAGAAACGGGATTCCGTACACAACCACGCGGCTGGACACCGCAAAGATCCAGCGGTCGGAAAGCGACTGCGGCGCGACTCCGCTGCGAATCAGGCGTCCCGGACGCAGATACGGCAACAGACCGACGCCGATGATGCCATACAACAGATAGTGCATCAGTGACTGCGTGCCGGACGCGAATTCGGTGATGTCCAGTTCGCCGACCGGGAATCGAATCAAGTCCGAAGTCACCGTTGCCCAGGAGCGCCGCGACGGCCACGCCGAACGTAATGAACAGGACGACGAGGAAGAACCGGGGCACTGATCCTCGCGCCCGCTGGCCTTTGCGGAAGTACGTGACCGCCCACGTCAGCAGCCAGAGTGCCAGAGCCACCGAGACGGGAAACAGCCCGCGATGGATATCTGTTGTGAATCCTAGAGCCCGCAGGATGTCACGGGACCACGGAGAGTCCAGTGCGCGAAAGGCGATGGACAGGAGCAGCGCCACGGCAGCCAGGCCACTGAACGTCACCATCCACAGCAGCAACAGTCCAATGAGATAGCGGTTCAGAAAGCGCTGCGTGCGGATCAGGTAATGGCCGCCGAAAACAAATTTCCGCATCCGCTCCGACAGGCGTCCGCCATCCAGCGCCGTGAGTGTTTGATGGGCTCCTGGCCTGGCCGGCACTGTCGCCTTGTCATCGTCCGGGGATTCGTCGGGTGGGCACAGGGCGGCCGACGACAGCCACGCACCCGCGTAACCACCACCGGAAACGGTGCTCATGTAGTCGAAAAACTTCAGCAGGCCAGACTTGTGCAGACTCCGCAGAACGCCAAGCGACGCTGCGCCGGAACGGATGCCGCCACCGGACAGCGCCAGGCCCACGAGGCTCGTCGAGGCCTGTTCCGGGTCCGTCTGGGGAATGGCGTCATCGTGGGTCGCAGCCTCCACACGACGGTGTTTGACTTCGTCCAGCTCCTGTTTCAGAACTTCCGCATCGTCAACCGTTTTGTAGTTGCGGAATCCTGGCAGTCGCTCTCTGTTGGGGCCCGACATGACCACTCCGGTTATGGACGCATGGGGAGACGCGCATCACAGGCTGCCACTCCCTTGATCGACTACAGCAGGCATGCCTGCAGAGCCCTTGACGCTGTCCGAATCAACGCATCACTGTACAGCCACTCTAATGGTCTGATCAGACTACACAGGTGTCAGCAGGATTCAAGCAAGACCGTCACAAATGCCAGTGTCTGCTGGATGAAGCGTAGATGACTGCGTGCATGGCCTATGTCGATCCCGAATCCGATCCGTGCCGAATCGCTGAGACTCCGGAGACCAGCGAGTTCAGCCGAGCGGCAGATGTAAATTTACGCGTAGCGAAACTCGCGAGAGTTTCGGACCGCGGCCGAGTGGCGATGAGTGAGATCGCGTTGCTGCAACTGCCGGCCTGACGCAGGGGGTGGTGTGGCAAGCGGAGCGAACGGTTCCTCTGGTGTGCCGGCGCCGGCGGGCGCGACACCAAACGGAGTGTCGTCGTACCGCTTATATGGTCTGGTCGAGCGAAACCTTGCCTGGCAGGTAACTGACGGTCGCATCTTGTTCGTCATAGCGAACGCTGACATTCAGTACTCCGATAATCCCAGACTGGGCTTCTTTGACCGCGAGCGATCAGGACACGCGTCAGATCATGTCTTCGAACTGCAGCACAACTTCTGCATGCTGATCCGGCAGTTGAGGCGAGTCATCCACACTCGCGAACGCGCTGAAGACACCGACCGCGAGTATGAAGAACCAGACGAGAGTACGTGAGGATCGCATCGTTGATTCCCTTATGGCGTGAGGAGAGATGCCCGTCACTATTTTGCAAGCCATGCAATTGCATGCGTCCGCAGTCTTCTACTTAGACTCCCCGTGCAGTTGCGTATCGGGATACTCGGAACTCCATGCGTACCAGTGACACTGAATACTGTCGACCCACTTGAGTTCTTTGTCTTTGAGTTCCCCGTCGATCCCACGTCCGGCGAGCGACCATCGCGTGCCGGTCTCCTTGTCCCGGAACGGCACGTCTCCGCCTCTGTTGGCGATTATCGTGAGTTGCTGGCCGTCCAGTCTGCTGCTGAAGGCCACTGCCGTTTTTGTCGGACCGTACCAGAACACGGTGACAGGCTGCTCATTGATGGTATCCGTAAAGACCGCGTGTTCGCCGGCACCGTCAAGTAGAAAGGCCTTGCTGTCACCGCCGATCGTCACGCCGATTACGTTGACGAACGCCTTCAGTCGGGCGTCGACCGGTCCCATCGATTCACCGGCTTCCTGACTCTGTTTCGTCGGGAGTGGCGCAAGGGCGTATTTCTTGCCATCAAAGAGTCGATAGGCAACGGATTGAGGATGCAGCTCCAGCCAGTACTGCCAGTCCGTGACCATATTCGCGATGCGTTTGAGTCGCTCGCCTTTCCGCGGTCCGTCAAAGATCTCACCGGACAACGCGGACACGAGGGAACCGTCGTTCCCCTTCACAACCATGACGCCGTTCCGCCAGCCGTGAAACTCGTAGGTGTGCTTGTAGCCCTTTGACCGCTCAAACGCTGATACGTAGCCCCCGTCCGGATCGTAGAAAAAGATTCCGTACGTGTCGTTGACAACACGTGGAGCGGCCAGGAAGTGCCTTAAAGGAATCGCACCACCTTCGTGGTTGCTGCGGAGCCAGGCGATGGCGCGATCGTTGTCTTCGATGAATCCTTTCCGATGCTGAACGATGCAGTACGAACAGGGCGGGTTCGTAATGGATTTGAACAGGCCCGGTTTCGCGGTCAGCTTCGATTTCCTGACAGGTTGCTTTTCATCAGCGACCGCGTGCAGGCCGATCGCAAAGAGGAACGCAATGCCAGAGAGAGACACGGCGACACGCTTTACGGAGCGAGTGAGTGCTGTCATTACGTCTCCTTTCAAAAGGAAGCTCGAATGCGAAAGCTGGCCGATCAGGCCTCGCTGATTGTACCGCATCCCAATCCTGCCAGCGTCGCCCAGGCTTGCCCCAGGGAGTTCGGATCGAAAGGAACCGGTTGCCTGCAAACAGCGATCTCAAATCGCATGAACGGAGAATGACGAGGGAAACCTGCTCCCACGTGAACAGCGACAGCCGTTTGTGATTGCGGGTTGCGGCGACACGACTCTCGAAACCGGCCGACCACATTGCGAGAAATTCAGAGACCAGTGCCCATGACTCTGAACGGCAGTGAACTTCCCGACTGATTCCGTGGCTTGACGCTCCGACACATCGTGCATCCGCTCGTTGAAAACGCAGAATTGGTGCAGTATCGGCGCTCCGGTCGCGATCATCGGATGCACGAAGGAATTCGCCGATAATTCATTAAGACTGCGCGGCGACCGGATTCCTGCAAGCGTGTGAAGCAGATTGTTCGCGGCGGCGGACGTCACCGCCCAGTTTTGGTGCGTTTAAGAACTACAGCGGCGTAGTGGACACTCTTACGAGTCGGCGAGCTCATTTGACACCGCGCAATTGCTGCAACAGCAATTCATCTCGATGACATGCGGCAGGGCCGTTTTCTTCCAGGCCCCATAATTCAGACGAGCCATTCGTCGATGCGTACATCGAATGCCGGAAACACCGTTTCAGCTCGACTCGATTGGTGCCGTCCTTCCGAAAGGGCCGGAATACCGAACGTGCGATGGCGGTTTCGACAAGCATGAAAACACTCTTGCTCGGTTGTCATGCTATATCGAACAAAATACTGTTACGTGTGCCTTTTGTTACTTATATGTTATTACACACATACATCACTCTACACCTGATACAAATCTCTCAAGGTCACTCTCTTCTGCGAGAACGGAATTCTCGACGTTGCCATGATCCCCGGAGGCGGTCGGGCATGCCCTGAGTATCCGCCTCAGCGCAGTGCAAGTTCGGGTTTCCTGCTGACGCGTTTTCGAAATCTCGCCGCCGTCCCAGTCGGATATCGCAATCCGGTTTCTGGGTGGCAACTATATGGCGGAACAGTTCTTGAATCAGACCGAATGTCTTCTGAATTATCTCAAGCTGGGAATGTGAACCATGTCGTCACCGGTCTTTTCGGCCATCGTCGCCGGCGATACCGCAGGATTGCAGGTGGCCATCGATGCAGGTGAGTCTGTAAATGAGTTTGACGAAAGTCCGCAAGTCCCGCTTGTTTTTGCTGCGCAGCGAGGACTGGCTGCGCTCGTTTCAGTTCTTGTCAGCAACGGCGCTGATCTGGACACTGAATCCGGGAAGCAGAAGAACACAGCTCTGATGCTGGCGGCATATAACGGCCATCCCAATGTTGTCGGCCTGTTGATCGAAGCGGGCGCAGATCTGTACCTGGTAAACGACTTCACGGAAACGGCCAGGGAGTGTGCGGTGCAGGACAAGACGCTCAAGCATGCTGAAGCCCTGCGTCTGCTGCTCGAAGCGGGAATGCCGCCACGCAATCCGGAAACGCTTCCTTGTTCGACAATGATGGACGCGGCGCGATCAGGTAACGTAAAAGCAATCGAGCATTTGGTTGTACATGGAGCGGACGTCAACGAAGTGAGAGAGTTCGGTACGGCTCTGACGACTGCCGCCGAAGAAAACCAGATCAAAGTCGCCGAGTACCTGCTTAGTCAGAACGCCGATCCTGCGTTGGTAATCACGCACGGAGATCTTGAAGGCAAGACCGCAGTGGACATCGCGAAGGAACATGGGAGGAGAAAACTTGTCGCGCTGTTCGGCGGATGACCGTCTGACAAACGCTAAACTCAATAGATGATTCCGCAGCCTTGCAGGTCGACGGCATCGACAGCAAATGCCGTTTTGCTGGTGCGGTTTCTGCACGCGGCGAATTCACACCGCACGCATCGGTCGAGGGTACGAAAAGATCCGATTGCCGTTAACCGTCTGCCATCAGCGTGATGGCACGCCGAAGGAGTCCTCAGCACGGAACGGTCTGATTCTGCTCCAGGCGACAACACCGGAGCAGGTGTCGCTCGGCCGTCCGGTTTCATCGATCGACGGCATTCGGGACTTATGATGATCGACCGTCTCGCGCGTAGTGCGCTGTCCGACTATCGAACTTCAAGAAATTCGGCGCTGTTGAACAGAGCCCAGCAGAGTTCCTGGAGACTGGCGTTGTCGATCAGGTCTTTGGACAGTTGCCGTTCACTGTGATTGGGCGGGCGGCCCAGTGTGCGTTGCCAGGCCTCGACGATTTGGCTGTCTGGCTCAACCACCGAATGCTCAATTCGTTCCGCCAGCCTGTCTGCCTGCCGCAGCACGAATGAGTCATTCATCAGGGCCAGTGCCTGTAATGGTGTCACGCTTCGACGGCGCGACGGACTCATCACGGATGGTGCCGGGCAATCGAGCGCATCCAGCAACGGATCGCGTCCCGTGTTGATCTTCATCCGGTAAATCGTTCGCCGATTGAATTGCGGCTCGCCGGTGTCGGTCAGGTGGTAGTAGTACGTGTTATTTCGCGTGGTAGTGAATGCCTGGAAGCTGGGGCCGCCCAGTCGTGGATTCAGCTCACCGCTGATCACCAGCATTGCGTCACGGACTGTCTCGGCATCCAGCCGTTGCGGAGCGAACCGCCAGAGCAGTCGGTTGTCCGCATCAACTCGGGCGGCCGATGGATTGAACGCCGACGATTGTTGCCATGTGCGAGAGGCTAGAATCCGACGATGCAGGGACTTCAGTGACCAGCCCTCTTCCATGAACTGAGCCGCCAGCCAGTCGAGTAATCGCGGGTGGCTCGGTTGACTGCCGTTGGCGCCGAAATCGCTCGGCGTGTCGACGGGGCCGGTCCCGAAGTGATGCTGCCAGACACGGTTCACGATCACGCGTGCCGTCAGGGGGTTGCCGGAATCCGTGACCCAGTTTGCAAACGTCAACCGTCGTTGCCCCTCAGGAGTCTTCGTCGAGAGGTGCAGGTCCGAGGCAATCTGTCTGATCGCGGAGAGTCCCGCGGGCTCCACTGCTTCGCCGGGCTGACGAATGTCGCCTCGCTCAAATATCACGGTGGCTGCTGGTTGCCGCCGGAACCCGATGAAGGCTTGCGGAGCCAGCTTTGTATCCGTTTTCGTCGCCTGGAACTCTCGCAGTTCATCCGGTGTCAGCAGCGGTCGCGCGGCGCGGCTGCGTCCATCCGCCTGGTAGACACCCTCAAACACGGCCTTCATGCGGTAGTAGTCCGCCTGCGGGATCGGGTCGAACTTATGGTCATGGCAGCGGGCACAGTTGACGGTCAGGCCGAGGAATACCTGTGATGCCGTCGCAACCATCTCTTCGAGCTGAACTTCGCGGGCTCGCAGTTTTTCCACGGGACTCGCGGAAACAGCCGCGGCATGATCCCACGGACCGGCTACCAGAAATCCGGTGGCAGCCATGCTGTCCCGAGTCACGTTCGGCACCGCATCTCCGGCAAGTTGCTCCCGCACGAACTGATCGTACGGCTTATCGGCATTCAGGCTGCGAACCACGTAATCGCGATATGGCCAGGCATGCGGTCGTGGCGCGTCATCTTCAAAGCCGTTGCTCTCGCTGAAGCGTGCCACATCGAGCCAGTGCTGAGCCCACCGCTCTCCGTAATGCGGTGAGGCAAGGTAGCGTTCGACGAGCCTCGGCCAGGCATCCGGCCTGTCGTCCTGAACAAAGTCATGAATCTCGCCGGACGATGGTGGCAGGCCAAGCAGATCAAACTTCAAACGTCGAATCAGCTCGCGGCGCGTGGCCGGCGGTGAGAATCCAAATCCGTCTTCACGCAAACGTCGCACGACAAACGCGTCAATAGCCGACTCAGGTTGGGCATCGCCCTCATCACGCAGAACAGGAGGCTGCGGTTTGCTGATCGTGATGAGTGACCACAAATATGGCAGCGTCACTCCGTCCGGCCAGCGGGCGCCAGTTTTGATCCACTGGCGCAGGATCTCGACTTCCCGCGTGCTGAGTGGCTCACCCTTTTTCGGCATCAATGGTCGCTCGCCGTCATGCATCGTGACTGCGTCGATCAGCGGGCTGGCATCAGGATTTCCGGCCACGACGTGTTCCAGCTCACGCAGTGTGTCGGGCGTCGACAACGACAACCCGCCTTCTGACTTGCCGGTCTTGTGACATTGCAGGCAGCGTCGCTCAAAGATCGGAGCGACGTCTCGCAGGAAATCCACGCCATCGCCCGCATTTGCTGCAGGGGCAACAGTGACCAGGACCAGCACAGGCACGAAATGAAGTAACGGTCGCATAGGCGATTCTTATTCACACCGGCCGTGTAAATGTCAACACACTCGACTGCACAAGGCTCACTCCGCAGCCGCGCAGCCTGTTACCCAATGGCGGCCTGAAGTATCCGACGGTAGCTTCTGTCGTCGAAGTCGTGAGACTTTGGCCGCGTCGCTCTGACTTCAGCAACTCGCACGAAATCGCCGGTAAGGACCAAACTGTGACTGAGACTGAGTTCGATAAATTCAAACTGCTGAAGCCCATTCGGAAGGCGATTGCGGCCGAGCAGTATCGGACCCCGACTCCGATTCAGGCCCAGGCGATTCCGAAGATCATGGTGGGTCGCGACGTCGTGGGCGTCGCCCAGACCGGCACCGGCAAGACCGCCGCGTTTGCGCTCCCAATTCTGCACAGCCTCGGCAAGAAGCGACAGCGGCAGGTGCCGAGTGCTCCGCGCGTGCTTGTTCTTGCGCCCACCCGGGAACTGGCGGCTCAGATTTCCGAGCAGTTCGAGACCTACGGCAAGCATATGAATATCCGGCTGACCACCGTTTACGGAGGTGTCAGCCAGCAGCCTCAGGTTCGAGCACTCAAGAAAGGCGTTCAGATTCTGGTTGCGACGCCCGGTCGTCTGCTTGATCTGCTGGAGCAGGAGCAGGTCGATCTGGATCGGCTGGAGGTCTTCGTGCTCGACGAAGCCGACCGGATGCTGGACATGGGCTTTCTGCCGGATCTACGAAAAATCATTCCGCACCTGCCCGACCGTCGCCAGTCGCTGTTCTTCTCGGCCACGATGCCCGGCGAGATTCAGGAACTTGTCGAAAGTCTGTTACACAAACCAGTGCGAATCGACGTCACGCCGGCCGACGCGATTTCATCCACGATCGAGACGATCGACCAGCGCGTGATGTTCGTCGAGTTCCGTAAGAAGCCGGCGCTGGTCACGCATATCCTCAAGCGACGCGAGACCGGCAGCGTGCTGGTGTTCACTCGCACAAAGCATGGAGCCCGACGACTGTCGAAGCTGTTGAAGGAACGCGAGATCAACGCGGACGCTCTGCACGGAGACCGGACTCAGAACGCGCGCACGCGAATCCTCAAGGAATTCCGCAAGGGAAACATCACCGTGCTGGTCGCGACCGATGTGGCGGCGCGAGGGATCGACGTCAACCGCATCACGCACGTGATTAACTATGACCTGCCCAATGAACCCGACGTCTACGTACACCGCATCGGGCGAACTGGTCGCGCCGGAGTCGAAGGCATGGCGCTGTCGTTCTGCCAGCACGAGGACCTCGATAATCTGCGAGCCATCGAGCAGGTGACCCAGCGGAAGCTCGAAGTCGATGCCAATCACCCATACCACGTTCCAGGTCTGGAAAACCGGTACGCCTCAGGCCCGGACGTGGAATCAGACGCGGACGTGGAAGACGGCACTGTTTAACCGGATCAACATCATGAGCGAACGCGAGACCCTGAAGCGGAGAGTGTGCGAGGCAATTGATGCCCGTCGCGAAGACATCGTGAGTGTCGGTGAGTCGATCATGGACGCGCCGGAACTCGGCTTTAAAGAGCACCGGACAGCCAGCCGTGTCCAGCAGCAGTTTGATGACCTGGGATTACCACACGAGGACGGTCTGGCCATCACGGGTGTGAAGGCCGTGCTGCGTGGATCCCGACCCGGCCTGACCCTCGCCCTGATGGGTGAACTTGATGCGCTTCAGGTGCCGGATCATCCACGGGCCGATCCTGAAACGGGTGCGGCGCACGCGTGTGGACACAACGCTCAGATTGCCGGTCTGATGGGAGCTGCGATGGGACTCACGGCCGATGGCGTGGCCGAAAACCTGGCTGGCAACGTCGTGTTCTTCGCCGTTCCCGCCGAGGAGTATGTCGAGATCGATTATCGACTGGGCCTTGTCCGTGAAGGCAAGACCTCGTTCCTGACTGGCAAGCAGGAACTGATCAATCTCGGCCAGTTTGACGACATCGACATGGCCGTGATGATTCACTCGACAAGCCCGGAAGTCAGTGAAGGCCAGATGGGTGTCGGTGCCTCATCGAATGGCTTCGTGGCCAAGAACATCCGCTTTCTGGGTCGAGCGTCACATGCAGGCGGGTTTCCGGAACGCGGCGTCAACGCGCTGAACGCGGCCCAACTGGCTCTGAGCGCGATCAATGCTCAACGCGAGACCTTCAAAGACGAAGATTGCGTGCGCGTGCATCCGATCATCACGAAGGGTGGCGATCTGGTGAACATTGTCCCCGCCGAGGTCACCATGGAGACCTATGTACGAGGGAAAACGGCGGACGCCATTCTGGATGCTTCGGCCAAAGTCGATCGAGCATTGCGTGGAGCCGCTGTCGCGATGGGCTGTCGCGTTGAAATCGAAACCGTGCCCGGAAACCTGCCGCTGCGTAACGACGCTCGACTGACCGAGCTGTTCAAGGACGCTGCGGGGCAGGTGCTTGGTGCAGATGGATACCGCGACTACCCGCATGGTGGTGGATCAACTGACGCCGGCGACCTGAGCCAGATCATGCCAGTCCTGCATCCCATGATGACGGGAGCGGCGGGGGCCCATCACCAGGTCAACTGGTGCATCGCCGACCACGACGCGGGCTACGTCGCTCCGGCCAAAACACTGGCCATGATGGCCGTCGACCTGCTCGCCAATGATGCGTCCGAAGCCAAAGCCGTGCTTGAGCAACACACGGCCGCCATGTCCAAAGACGAATACCTCGGACGACAGCAATCTGTGTTCGGCACGGAGAAGTTCGACGGCGCAGCACTTGTCGGTAGTGCAGAGAGTTGACAACTTCGAGTCGTGTCAGTCGTCGAAGATGCTCTCATTCTCTGGTGGGGAAACGCGCTTGATGAGGGTGACTTCGTTGCCGGTCGCGTTGAAGTTGACTTCATCCATGAAGGACCTCATCAGCAGCACGCCGCGTCCGCTGGGGCGTTCCAGGAAATCCGGTTCCGTCGCGTCTGGCAGTGTCGACGGGTCAAAGCCGGGCCCTTCATCTCGCACGATGAACCGGGCCTCAGTCGCGTTCAGGCGCACGTCCACGTGCAGCCGCCGTCGCATGTAGGGAACCAGACCAGCACGTTCTCTCGCGAGTTTTTCATAGGCCTGATGGTCTTCGTCGCGTAGTTCCGAGCTGACCTCCAGGTTCCCGTGATACATACCATTCAGAAGTGCTTCTTCCAAAGCGATGCCGATCCGCAGACGATCGTTTTCCGGGAAGGCTCTCATCGCGCCGAGCATCTCGCGGAGCCTCTGCACCATCGCGTGTACGAGCGCCGTGTCGTTGGGCAATTCGTAGGTCGTTTCCGATTTGACGATGCGAGCCTGCAGCCGTGTCTGGCCGTGATCGACACTCGTCGCCTCGAAGACACGTTCCAGCGTGGAAATCAGATCATCGCCAACCCGGCGTTTCGTGACATAACCGGCCGCACCACGCCGAAGCGCCTCCACTGCCAGTTCTTCACTGCCCTGAGCGGTCATCAGGACGACTGGGATCAGTGGGTAGTCCGCCTTAATGGCTTCCACCAGTTCAAGCCCGTTCAACTCGGGCATATGCAGGTCCGTCAGTACGATGTCCGGCATATCGAGTTCGATACGCTGCAAACCGTCGCGTCCATCCTCGGCATAGACAACTTCATACTCACCGGTTCGGGTGAGGAGTCCGCCCACGAGGCGACGGTCGACCTGAGAGTCGTCAACGACAAGTACTGTCCGCATAAGTAGTCCGCCTGCGGAAGAAAGACATGGAGTTCGACATTCAGACAAGTCGGTTCGCTCGAAACCGCGAATCACTTGCCTGCGTTCGCCCGAAGACGGAACCAGGAATCAAAAAATGATGATAGTCAGCCGGGGATCCGTCCGGTATCCACGAATGACTGAAACTGCTCCTCGACGACACGTGTGGCTTTTTCAAGCTCCGACAACCGAGACTGAACATCGTCAAGTCGGCCTTCCCGACTCGCCACTTCGCATTCGTAGGCCAGGTCGTAGGCGTCGTCGATTCCGAACGTCCGAAAGCTGGCCTTGATCGTGTGAGCCATCCGCTGTGCTGTCTTCTGATCTTCCTCAACAAGGGCTTTCCGGAGTCCGCCGAGCACGATTCCAGATTCTTCTTTGAACGCGTCGATGACGTCGCGCAGCAGGTCGAGGTCTCCCTGTACGATCTTGATCGAAACCGGCCAGTCCACGGCGTATGGAATTGTCGCGTCCATCGGCGACTCACTTTCGATAGCGTCATCTGACGATTCTGGCGGATCCTGCGTAACGATGATTTGCCCCGGCTCGGCCGGGACCTGGCCTGCCATCGCTTCCAGCAACCGCCACGCACGGACGGGTTTGGAGACGTAGTCATCCATTCCTGCTTCGAGGCACAGTTCCCGGTCGCCCTTCATCGCGTGTGCCGTCATGGCGATGATTGGCAGGTGCCCGCCTGACTCCTGTTCCGACTCGCGGATGCGGCGCGTCGCCTCGAGTCCATCCATCTCAGGCATTTGAATGTCCATCAGCACGAGCTGGTATTCACGCTGACCCACCAGTTCCAGTGCTTCCAGACCATTGCTGGCAATAGTGACCTCGTGGCCCCACCTGTTCAGCAATGCAAGAGCCAGACGCTGATTCACGACGCTGTCTTCAACCAGCAGAATATGCAGCTTCGGGAGCTGTACGTCGCTTTCTGCATTGCCACTTGCGCCGACCGACTCCTCGACTCCGTCGACACTCAAGGCAGCGACGATCGCATCGTACAACTCAGATTGTTTAACTGGCTTGTGCAAATATGAATTGACGCCCAGATCGCGGCTGCGCTGGACTTCGCCCGGGCGTTCCGCGGAAGTCAGCATGAGAATAACGGCATCCGCAAGCTGTTCATCGTCGCGCAACGCAGCGGCCAGATCGAATCCATCGCGCCCTGGCATGTTGACATCACTGAGGACCAGTTCGAACGGCCTGCCTGAGGCTCGAGCAGCACGCAGTTGTTCGAGTGCCGCGTCAACTCCGGCAACGGTCGTGACTTCCATCTGCCAGTTGGCAAGCATCTCGTCCAGGATCATGCGGTTGGTCGCGTTATCGTCCACGACCAGCACGCGACTCCCCTGCACGATTCGAGGACGCGGCTTCTCCACTGGTTGATCAGACACGGTGAACTGCGCGGTGAAGTGAAATGTGCTGCCGCTGCCCAGATCGCTCTCCGCCCAGATTGTGCCCTGCATCATCGAGACCAGTCGCGAGCAGATCGTTAGCCCCAGTCCGGTCCCACCATACCTTCGCGTTGTCGATGTGTCGGCCTGCTCAAAGGCCTGGAATACCCTTCTCAGCTTGGGAGGAGCGATTCCAATTCCGGTGTCCATCACGGCAAAGTGCAACAGGACTCGATGATCACTCTGGTCTTCGACGTCCACGTGCAGAACCACCTCGCCCAACTCCGTAAACTTGATCGCATTACCAACCAGGTTGACGATGATCTGCCTCAAGCGGGATCCGTCTCCAATCAGATCGTCGGGCACGGTTGGATCGATGTGACAAGCCAGTTCGAGTTCCTCACGCTGCGCTCGCACCGCCAGCGACTTCAGCGTGTCACCCAGAGTGTCGCGCAGATGGAACGGCGTCGTGTCCAGTTCGAATTTGCCCGCTTCAATTTTTGAGAAATCCAGAATGTCATTGATCAGAGCCAGCAGTGACTCGCCCGAATCGTGCACCATGGTCAGATACTCACGCTGCGACGGGGCGAGTTCCTGATCCAGTACCAGTTCGGTCATGCCAAGAACGGCATTCATGGGAGTCCGAATCTCGTGGCTCATGTTGGCCAGGAAATCACTCTTGGCCCGATTCGCAGCTTCCGCGGCCTCTTTGGACTCACGTAACTGCCGTTCGGCTTCTTTGCGGTTGGTGATGTCGTGTATGAACGCGCTGAAGATGTACGAGTCGCCCTGACGAATTGGTGAGATCGTAATTTCCATCGGAAACTCGCGACCGGTTCGGTGCAGTGCGACGCGTTCGAGTCTCCGTTTCAGCATGTTGCTCTTGCCCGTACGCAGAAACCGCTGCAGGTCCGCGTCGAATTCGACACGGTCGTTCTCTGGAAGAAGCAGGTCGGGAACCGACTGGCCAAGGGCCTCCTCACGGTGCCAGCCGAACGTCAGTTCTGCCTGCGGATTCCAGTCGATGATCGTGCATTCGTCGTCCATCGCAATAAAGGCATCCAGTGCCGTATCAACGATCAGCCGGTTAAGCCGTTCGCTGCGCCGCAGCGCGATCTCGGCCTCTTTGCGTTCCGTGATGTCACGGGAAATCCCGAACGTGCCGACGACGTTCTGCTCGTTGTCAAACATCGGCAACTTACTCGTCGACACCCAGGTCGTATGACCATCCGGCCAGGTTTCGCGTTCTTCCTTGTCGAGGATCGGCTGCCCGGACTCCATCAGGCGCCGCTCGTCTTCCAGGGCCGGAGTCGCATGTTCCTCGGCAAAGAAATCGTGATCCGTCTTACCGACCATGTCGTCCGGATTATCCAGCCCGACCCAGTTAGCCATCGCATGGCTGACACGCAGAAAGCGACTTTCTCGATCCTTGAAGTACACGTTGTCGGGCAGACTCTTGAGCAGCGAATGCAGCAGGTACCGCTCGCGTTCCAGATCGCGCAACAGAGCCTGCCGCTCGATCGCGTAACGAATCGAGTGTTCCAGCCGGGTGACGTCATAGACATCTTTGGCGATGTAATCCGTGGCGCCGGATTCGAGTGCCCTCTGATCAATCGCCGGATCGGCCTGACCCGTGAGAATGATGATCGGGGCGCGACATCCCGCATCGCGTGCTTTACTGAGAACTTCGATGCCATCATCCGGGCCCAGCCGGTAGTCCAGCAGGTAGAGGTCATGCTGGCCGCTCAGGATGCCGGCAAGTCCATCGGCTGCCTCGCTGGCCCAATCGAGTTCGACTGCTCGCCCACTGATCGACGTCAGGAGTTCGCGCGTGATGACGAACGTGTGTTCGTCGTCGTCGATCAGCAGAATGCGCAGGGGCGAAGACATCAACCATTCCGTGTCAGCGATGCCAGGACGGCGGGTGCGAAAGCGTATGAACAGGAAGAGTATCAGACCAGACGGCAGAAGTTGATACTCGTCTGTCCGTCGTGTCGCCGACGGGATTGAGCACGCCTGACGCACCACGCAAATCGATGCCGCCTGCGATCACACCTGCTTTGCCACGGGAATCGATGTGGGATCGTCCGCGGGACTACGGAACCAGCGGGACGGCATCACGCCCAGACCAATCAGTGCCAGTTGGCTCAGCCAGAACAACCACAGAGCGAACCAGACGCCTTCGGTAAACCCGTAGGCGTGCAGACCGACACTCAGCTCGTTCACACCGAACCACGACCAGGCAGTGACCATGTTTCCGCCCAGCGCCAGTACTGCCAGTCCCCGATCACGGACCAGTTTGTCCCAGCGGGCATGCAGCAGCAGAGCATTCCAGACGACGATCATCAGCGCACCGTTCTCTTTGGGATCCCAGCCCCAGAAACGACCCCACGAATCGTCAGCCCAAAGCCCGCCAAGCACGGTGCCGACAAAGCTGAAGAAGATCCCGAAGCAGATTGTCCCGTAGATCATGCGGGGCATGGCATCCAGAAACGCCGTATTCCGGACAACGGCGCGGGGCCCCACCATACGAAACGCCGGACGCAGCGAATCCAGCAGGATGTAGAGAATCCCAATCGCTCCAGCGAGGAATGTGGTCGAGTAGCCCAGCGTGATGCACACGACATGTGTCGCCAGCCAGAACTGTGTGTCGAGCACGGCCTGCAGGACCTTGAAAGTGTCTCCGTCGCCCGACAGCAGGAACGAGATCCCCAACGTGATCGCACCCATCGCACTGCCGATGATATTGCCCAGGCCGATTCGATAGATTGACTCGTAGATCATGCCGAGAACCACGCATCCCCAGCCGATGAACACCGCCGATGAATAGAGATTCGTGACCGGCGGCCGGCCAGAGATATAAATGCGGGCGCCTAAAGCGAACGTATGCAGCAGAAGCGTCACGGCGATAATCAGAAATGCCGTGCGATTCAGTGGTCGCGACCAGCCAAGCAGCGCGGCAACGCCAAACACAAACGCAAACAGATAGCTGAACGCCGAATAGTAGAATGGCGCGAATTCGTTGAAGTACGTTTCGAACCCGCACTTCGCGACGTTCAGATCCTTCGGTGTATTGTCCCGCAACCACGAATGATACTCCGCGACCTTGGAATTAAACGTCTCGGCGTCCTCCGACTCGTGGGCTTCCAGTATTTCTACCATGAGTCGTACGGGTGGATGCTCATCCTGCCCGAACATTCGCGACACCGACAGCGTTACAAATCCGCGACTAAAGGTTTGCCACTCGGCATTGACGCCGCCCGCTTCCTCTTTGGCCTCGTCAGCTTCCGCCTCAACTTTGGGATCAGGGGGAACTGCCAGCGGTGGTTGCCGACGGTCCAGCGACTGCAGTCGCGAAATGATCTGTTGAATCTGTGACGGCTCGATCTCGATCGCCGCGAACGATGAAAATAGCAGATCATAGAGACCAACCTTCGACTCCAGTTCGATCAGCTTCCGTTCAAACGCCGTTCGCTCTTTGCCGTCTTTACGACGTGCCTTTTCGACGTCCTGAGCAACATTGCTGACGTTCTTCAGCAACTCGTCGAGCGAGTAGAGGTGCTTCTTTCGTCGCGGAAGATCAAGCCGCTTCAGCAACTCCGGATGATCAGCGCGAAAGACGCGATGCTCACGTGCTCGGTCGGAACCAGAGATGACGTCCAAAAGCCACAGAACGGCCGGCTGTTTTTCGCCGTTGCGATCTGTGAACACTTCTCGGTTCGAGAGAATCCGCAGGCTGTTCCGGGCCAGCGTATCAAACGGCTTGACACGTCCTTCATACACCAGCGGGAGTTTGCCGAACTGATAGAGGTCCGGTGCATCGTCGGCCGTTGACGGTACAAACGCCTTGCCACCAAGCCATCCAGCAATCAACAGCATGACGACCCACGGAATGACGCGACCAACAATTCCGTATTCACCAGTAGCTCCAGCCAGCCGCGGCCGACGACCAAGGAATCGCAACAGCACGATCCAGAAATGGGCCATCATGCCCGTGCCGACAATCATGCACGCCACGTACGGGATCATCCAACCGGTGTTACTGACAACACTCAGTGTCGTCTTCTCTTCTTCACCGGTGCTCGGATTCGCCGCGTGGTAATTCGTTTGGTAAAAAGTCTCGCCGGCGTATCGCAGCGGGTTGTTCATCCAGATGTCACGTTCAAAGTCAATGTTGTCCGTCGGATCAATAACCCGGACCTGTGACCGGTAGTCGCGCGGAGTGTTCGTGCCCACGTAGTCCGTCTTGCTGACATCGAACAGATGCACGGAGTACTGCTTGTAATATCGTCGGAATCGCAGCTCGACGTCCCATGTTGTGCCGTTGTGTTCGACTTTGTTGGTCTGATACTCCGGCTTCATCAGAAGCTGGAAAAAGACGTTGGTTAGCAGAGTTCCCACTTCCTTCTTCGACTCTTTGTCGATCAGGCGGACGTAGCACGAAGTGACGTCAACGACGCCGCCGGTATCCGTGCCGGCTCCTGGACGGGTCTCGGCAGCGATCAGGTTGATGCCAGCACCCATTGTTGCGGGGTTCTGCGCAAAGACGTGATCGATCACCTCGCCCAGCGTGGCAAGCTCCGTCCGAAGTTTCGGCGTGAACTTCGTCTGGAATTCGAGTTCCAGGTTGTCGAATACTTTGTTGACTTTTTCCGCGTCCGGCTGCAGCGTCGCGATTTTCGATGCGTCGTTTGTCTGGACTGGCGGCACTTCGAGTTCTGCTGCAATGTCGAACCGCAACTGTGTCCGGTTCTGGGGATTCGAGTTCTGCAGAAACCGTACGATCTCGACATCAAACGGCAGGTCGTCGTCACTGATGACGCGATTCGCACTGCCGCCCGCTTTGAGTGACTGCTGAATCAGGTCGCGGGAGATGACGATCTCGTCGTCATATTCTTCGTCCGACCGGTCGGTGAGGACAAGTTCGTATTCGCGGATATCCTGTCCATAGTTCCCGGCCTTTCCTTCCTCGATCGTCATCTGCTGCTCGACGTGTGTTGTGGTCACAACAATCTCGTTGATCATGACCAGCGCGATACCACCATGCAGCAGAACGACCCCGCAGCGTTTCTTGAACAGCATGACGCAGCCGGCCAGCAGCACGAGTGCGGCCAGTTCACCTTTGACGAGTTGCCACAGAATCCGCATCGACGAGTCGTCAAAACGGCCGTCTGATTTGAAGCACAGGTAGATTGTCGCACCCGTCAGCGCGGCGGCTGTTCCGACGAGGACCGGTGCCTGTGCCTTCTTTGACCGGAATGCCTCCACAACACCCCAGATGTTCATCAACAAAAGTGTTGCCGAGAGGGCTTGAAGTGCAGTCCATAAGGAATCCCAACTGATACTGGCATCCTGGACGCTGGCGTCGCTGTGTCCGCTTTCCAGGACCAGCCATGTGCTGAGGATTCCGATCACCAGTGTGACCAGTCCGGCTGCCAGGCGAGTGCCTTTGGCCTGAATGTTGAACTTCAATCCATGCGCCGACAGCAGGTTGGCCGCCATCAGCGTGCCAATCAGGAAACCGCCAGGAAACCAGATGCCGATGCGATCCCAGAACTCACCGCTGACATCCACATACGGAGCAAACAGCGGATGCCAGACACGCACGGGCATCCAGAAGACCCAGCATCGGAAGTACTCGCGAACGACGTCCCATATGTCGGCTTCTACCTGCGCCAGCGTGCCGACCATGATCAGCACGATCGACAGCGCAAACAGGACGACCGTCAGCTTGAGCGACGCCAGCGGCAGCAGGACGGGCCGCAGTTGTCGGTAGAGTGAGGGCGTGCTGGGATGGTCAATATCGAATGTCTCGCCGGAGGGGCTGGCGCTGGCCATGTCATCCTCTGTTCTTTGATAGCGGGAAAATGAGATTCCCGAATTCCAGACCGCAGAACGTCAAGCGGACCGCGTTCTTTGGAATGACTGCGACTTATTGGAATTTCACGGACTCAAGGAACTTTCGAAAGTTGCCGGACTCCGCTTTGGCGATTTCGGCTGGTGCCTTCAACGTGAAGAACCAACCCGTGCCTCCTCTGACAACAATGGCCGCCAGAATAGCTTTTTCTTCGCCGATCATTTCGGCGAGATGGCCTTCGAGGCCGCCGATGGTCACTGTCTCGATGGAGTCCATCAGCGCGTCGCCGCTCACCGCTTCCAGCTTCACCTGTCCGCGCCAGCGTGTGACATTGGGGGCGACGTCAGAACCACCAGCACCCAGCGTCGAGATGTACATCTCCGCGGATGTGTCATCGCCACTGAGAGCCCAGGAAATCTTCCGGAATGAACTCGAACTCGGTTTCGGTGACCACGTGCCGGGTACGTCAAAAGTCATCTCGGGAATACTGCTCACCACCTTCGCACTCGACGCGGCGGCTTTGGGTTTCGATCCCGTTGTTGGTGGATGACCCGGCGGCAGACCTGGCCCGGCGGGCTTGCGTCCGGAACTGCCCATCATCGGGCCTGATTTGCCGGATGAGATCATGCCTTCAATGCTGACGGACGTGACCTTCTGCCCGTTCGGCAGCTCGAACTGCTGGATGTCGTCGGATGTCTTGATCGCCGCTTTGAAATCGTCAGGTGACTGCGCGTCCAGGCCGAGTTGTCCTCGCCAACGATTGATATTCGCGAGCACATACTCGACCGACGCCGGGTCCTCTGACGGGAGCGGAATGACCGAGCACTCGAGTTTTGTTTCGCCCGCGCCCATACGGAATGTTGCAGCCCGCATTCCCGCGCCGAGTTGCTCGGACCAGCCCTCGGGGACTTTCCAGGCCAGCCGATCGCCTTCGACCGTTATCGACCGCAGCAGACCGTTGAAGTTGTCCTGTTGATTCGCGACCGCATCGCTACCACCCATTATCTTGAAGAACCAGCCCTTCTGTCCGAGAGGGACGATGGCCGCCAGCATGCGACCGGGGACCGGTTCCGACGAGCCCGCGGACGCGGTCTCGGGAATGTCCGCTGTGACCGTCGAGCCAACCTCGACAGTTGGCTGTTTCGGGACTCTCTGCCGTGTGACACCCGGAGCATCAATGCAGCCACATACCGCACAGGTCAGTAGAGCACCAAACATCATCCGCACACTTTTTGACACGGAAGACTCCTTTAATTGTCCGGGTGTGTTGTCAGGCGTGGAAGCGTGCCGCGGAGGGCGACTTTCGCAAGCCAATGAGCATCGAGGCAGACTGTCGTGAGGATCGCGACAGCGAAACAGGAGGGCACGGATCCGTGTGTGTGGCCCTCAAACTGACCCAAGTGCTGGTCATTTATGAGGTTGCAACAATCACAGGCTCCGCGAAGAGTGGCAGGGCAACTATATCTACTCGCGCAGCCAGCGAAAAGGACATGTGGAAACGGGACGATAGTACCGATTCTGACGGGATTTGAGCCGGCCTGGCTCTGGTTTTGCGGCCCGTTCCGAATTGGTGGGCCAAGGCGCGCCGGATCGTGGCAGAATCCCGGTTCACCGAACAGGCATATTAAAACGTAGAGCTATAGTTGGCAGGTTCGGCACCCGGATGGCCGAAGCCGTGTGGATTCCGCACTTCTTTGCCTGCCAGGTAAACAAGGCGAGATTTTGGCCGCACGTTTCAGGATTCGGCGATAATTGGACTTCCGCAGCCGAATCAGAATCACCAGCCCGTGGCCGGGCCTCTAACATGGACGGATAAGGGTCGGGCCGAGGACCGCCGTCATGTCCAGAAAAGACTCGCTGCTGCGACTTTATCAGAGGCTGAACGCTCGCCGGGACACCCTGCGGGAGAAGCTCTCCCTGGGCAATGAATCGGATCGCGTCGACGTCGGCGATCTGGGTGACGTGGCCCACGACGGTGCCACCACGGAACTCAACTCGCAGCTCGCCTCGATTGAGACCCGCGAACTGCGACAGGTCGAGCGGGCGATACAATTGCTGCGTGACGGCCGGTATGGTGTGTGCGAAGGTTGTGCACAGCCGATACTCATCGCTCGTCTGCAGGCACTGCCCTACACCGTTATGTGCGTCGAGTGCCAGCGGGCTGAAGAAGAGGACGGACCGGTTGATCCGGAAGACGTCGACTGGGACAAAGCGTGCGACTACGAAGTCCGTTTCAGCGAACGCGAGGTCACCATCGACGATCTGCGGTTCGAATAGCACAACTGCTGAGTCACCGGCGTTATGCCGGTCCGGTTGTCTGGAGACAGCCTGAACTCACTCACCACCAGGACACGTTCCCGGAACGAGAATGGATTCGACTGCCGGTGCAGGAGGTTGCTTTCGTGAAGACGCATACCGCACTGTTCGCGACATTGACACTGGTCATTGGGATCGGCATCGGCACCGGGCTGAATGCCTGGTCCCTGATCACTCCGGCCGAGGCCGAATCGCTCACAGGCAGCGAGACCCGCGACATCTATCGCGAACTTGACGCTGCCGGTTCACCTCTGACCGAGACCAGTCGCGTGCTGGGGAAAATCGCCAGAGTCGTGATGCCCAGTGTTGTGCATATCAACAGTGTGCGGCAGGTGGCTTCACGCGGACGTGTTGAAGAGACGGGCTCCGGAGTCGTCATGACCAGCCTCAAACGCCCCGGCACGTACGTCGTCACGAATCGACATGTCATTTTCGACGCGCTGCCGGAACTCGACTCCATTGCGATTCAAACCGACGATGGCCGCGTACTCCACCCGATACGAGTCTGGGAAGACCGCTACAGCGACATTGCGGTGATGGAGGTCAACGGTAGCAACCTGCCCCCTCTGCGGTGGGGTGATTCCGATCAGCTTGAGATCGGCAACATCGTGCTCGCGTGCGGCAGTCCGTTTGGCCTGAGCCGTTCCATCACAATGGGAATCATCAGCGCTCGCAGCCGCAGTTCTGTGGGCGTGGGCAACCGTTCCGGAGTTCTCAATCAGGATTTCCTGCAGACGGACGCGGCCATCAATCCTGGTAACAGTGGTGGACCGCTGATCGATCTGCAGGGCCGGCTGGCCGGTATCAACACCGCCATCGCATCGACTCACGGTGGCAACGAAGGCATCGGGTTCAGCATTCCGAGCAATCTGGTCCGCCATGTTGTCAGTCACCTGCTTGAGTATGGCGAGGTCCGACGGGCCTATCTGGGAGTCAAACTGGATTCGGAATTCGACTTCGATATGGCCGAACAGTTGCGGCTGACGCGCTTGCGTGGAGCCCGCGTGCTGGAAGTCTATCCGCAGACACCGGCAGCTTTGGCCGAGCTGAAGTTCAATGACGTGATTCTGCAATTCAACGGCCGCGAAGTCCTCGACGAAAGCCATCTGATCAATCTGGTGAGTCTCTCACCGGTTGGCCGCGAACTGGAAGTCGTCGTGTGGCGGAACGGCAGCCGAGTGACGCTCAAAGTCGGCCTGACTGGCCGCACCAATCGCGAGTAATGATGCCCGGTGCGTCGCCGCCTGGTGCTGTGTCAGTTGTGTTTTCAGGGGTAACCGAAGTCGCGAGACTTTGGCCGGGCCCGGGGAAACCAAACTCTGGCGAGTTCGGCTACATCCATCACTTCACCGATGACCGACCCGGGAAAACCGTCCGCTATGCGGACAACGCTTTGATCACTGGAACACCGTCCGGTAAGCTCGCTCAAATCTGAAACAGCCTTTGAGCGCGGCTTGACATGTCCGACCATCCAGCCATTGGGATCGATCTTGGGACGACGTTCTCGGCAATCGCTCACCTCGACAGTGACGGTCGACCGTGGACGATTCTCAATGCCGAAGGCGATCTGACCACACCCAGCGTGGCGTTCTTCGACCGGGCCGGAGCGATTGTCGGCAAAGAAGCTGTGGCGGCCGGCGAATACGAACCAGACCGACTCGCACGTTTCGCAAAACGGGACATGGGCGAAGCGTCTTTCAGTCGTCAGGTTCGCGGTCAGAGTCTGCCGGCCGAAGTGATCCAGGCCGTGATTCTTCACAAGTTGAAAGAAGACGCGGAACGCAAACTCGGTCCCATCTCGAAGGCGGTCATCACCGTTCCCGCATACTTCAATGAACCTCGCCGCAAAGCGACCCAGGACGCCGGGCGGCTGGCCGGCCTTGAAGTGCTGGACATCATCAACGAACCCACAGCCGCAGCCATCTGCTACGGCGTGCAGCAGGGGTTTCTGACTCGCGAAGGTGTCAGTAGCGGGTGCGAACGGATTCTCATTTACGATCTTGGCGGCGGCACGTTTGACGTCACCGTGATGGACATCGAGGGCACCAGTTACAGGGCTGTCGCCACTGCGGGAGATGTGTATCTGGGCGGCATCGACTTTGACCAGCGGATCGTCGATTACATCGCTGGACTGTTCGAGGACGAGTATCAAATCGATCCGCGGAAGGACGACTCGGCGTTTCAGGTGCTGCTGAAACACGCCGCCGATGCAAAGCACGCGCTGTCGGCGCGTGACGAAGTGTCCGTGTTCTTTTCACACGAGGGACACAAGCTGCGAACCCAACTGTCCCGGGAGACGTTCGAATCACTGTGTGAGGACCTGTTTACCCGCACGATGCTGACGGTCCGAAAAGTACTGCGTGAGGCGAACATCGAGTTCAGTGATCTGACCCGTCTGCTGCTGGTGGGTGGCTCCACACGCATGCCGCGCGTCATCCAGATGATGGAAGACGAATCAGGACTCAAAGCGGACCGCTCTCTCTCACCGGACGAAGCCATCGCACACGGAGCGTCGATTTACGCGGGTCTGTTGCTTCAGAGTGGTGGCAAGTCCATCAGTGGGATGTCCGTCTCGAATGTCAATTCCCATGATCTGGGGATCCTGGGCGTCGAAACGGCTACGGGCAGAAAACGTCGCAGCGTCATGATTCGGAAAAACACGCCACTGCCAGTCAAGGTAAAAAAGACATTCCTGACGTTTCGCGACAACCAGCCAAGCGTCGAAGTCAATGTAATCGAAGGCGGTGACGACAGCGGCAACAACTCGACAGCGATCGGTCGCTGCCTGATCACCGGATTGCCACCCGCGCTGCCGGCGAAGACACCCGTCGTCGTCGCCTTTCGATATGGAGAGAATGGCCGATTGACCGTGCAGGCAGCGCTGCCCACCGTCGACCGGAAGGCCGAACTGGAGATCAGGCGAGCCGCCGGTCTTGATGATGCGGCCATCACCCACTGGTCGGCCAAAGTTTTGACGGGACTTCCGGACGACGCCGAAATGTCGTGACCGTGAGATTCCTCACGCGGCCTGATCACGTCACACTTCAGCACTCCGAGTATCACTTCCCGGTCGCACTCGCATCATGGCCATTCGCCTGACTGGTAGTTCGTTTCTGAGCGTCGTCCGCAAAAGCGGTCTTGTCGACGCGGAAGATCTGGATCGACGGCTGAAGCGCGTGGCCGATCGCGGCCTGGACATCACGAAAGCCCAGGCGATTGCCGAGGCTCTGGTTCGAAACGGTGATCTCAGTCACTGGCAAAGCGAACGGCTGCTGCAAGGCCAGTCCGATGGTTTCTTCCTGGGTCGGTATCGGCTGACGGATCTGCTTGGCGAAGGCGGAATGAGTCGCGTTTATCGGGCGCAGGGTCAGGCCGGCACGGAGTTCGCGATCAAGGTCCTGATCCGCTCAGACCCCGAGCACGTCATTGCGGCACCGCAGGATGGTTCCGTTTCTCTGGCGGCCAGATTCGCTCGGGAAGCCAGCATGGCCATATCACTGGTCCATCCCAACATTGTTCGGGGAGTCGAGTTCGAATCTCTCCGACAAGGTGGCAATGAGCAGCATTATCTCGTCATGGAGTTTGTTGACGGCCTGACGCTCGATCGAGTCATCGCGGACGGCCCGATGGATCTGGCGGAGGCTGCCAGCGCCATTCATCAGGCAGCCACGGCGATTGCCTGTGCCCACAAGGCGGGGATTATTCATCGCGACGTGAAACCCTCGAATCTGATCCGTGATTGTACGGGACGCGTACTGCTGCTCGATCTGGGACTCGCCCGCTATTCGGGTGACGACGACCAGACCGCCCTCACGCAGGCAGCGGGCGCGCAGTTGCTGGGCACGTTCGACTACATCTCTCCCGAGCAGGCGCGCGACGGGCACAACGTCGACGAACGCACCGACATCTACAGCCTGGGCAGCTCGCTGTATCACCTGTTGACCGGGGCCCTGCCGTTTGGCGACGGGACAATGGCTCAGCGCATGCTGTGGCTGCAGACGCAAGAGCCGCGACCCGTTCGTGAGCTGCGTCCCGAGATTCCCGAGGCACTCGAGTCAGTCGTCACAAAGATGGCGCGGCTCGACCCGAACGACCGGTTTCACACGGCAGACGAAGTCGTGACTGCACTCAGCGAGTGGAGCAATGTTGGACAGATCGAATCCGTCGCAATGCCAGTCCGCTCCACGGGCAGCAGCGCGAAGGTTGGCACCAAAGAAGCAGGGCCTGGGGAAGCAGAACCGTCGTCTGGCCAGACGACGTCCGCGATCGGAATCGACCTCGGGACGACGTACTCTGTTGTCAGCCGGGTCGACGACCATGGTCGGCCGGAAACGCTCCGCAATGCCGAAGGCGATCTGACAACTCCCAGCGTCGTGTTTTTCGACAGGACTGCGACAGTGGTCGGCAAGGAAGCCGTACTCGCTGCGGAACACGAACCGCAGCGGATTGCACGATTTGCCAAACGCGACATGGGTGAAGAGTTCTGTCCGAAGCTGATCCGCGGCGAGCCAATTCCGCCCGAGGTCATTCAGTCGATCATTCTCAGGAAGCTGAAAGATGACGCGAGTCGAGTCGGCGGCGACTTCTCGAAGGCGGTGATCACTGTTCCGGCTTACTTCAACGAACCTCGCCGCAAAGCCACTCAGGACGCCGCTCGACTGGCCGGCATCGAACTGCTGGACATCATCAACGAACCGACGGCGGCCGCCATTACTTACGGAATTCAGCAGGGCTTCCTGAATGCGCAGGGCGAAAGTCTCAAACAGGAAACAGTGCTTGTTTACGACCTCGGCGGCGGCACATTCGATTGCACGCTGATGGAGATCGACGGTCAGAACTACAACTGCGTGGGTACTCTCGGCGAAATGCAGCTCGGCGGCATGGACTGGGACCGCCGCATCGTCGACTACCTGGCCGACGAATGGCAGAAGGCGCACGGTAACGATCCGCGTCAGGATGAATGCGCACTCGAAGTTCTGTTGCATGCGGCCATCGAAGCCAAACACAGTCTGTCAACTCGACCTCAGGTAACAGTGCCACTGTCCATCGACGGAAAACGCAGCCGCATCGTGTTCACGCGAGAGGCGTTCGAATCCAGCACAAATGATCTGCTGGACCGTACGCTGAGGTCCGTTGACCGTCTTCTGTCGATGACGCAGCGGACATGGCAGGACCTGACACAGCTTGTACTGGTCGGAGGATCGACCCGCATGCCGATGGTCTCGGCCATGCTGGCACGGGAATCAGGTCTGCCAATCGATTCGTCGCTGTCTCCCGACGAGGCTGTCGCACACGGAGCCGCCTTGTACGCCAGCCTGCTGCTGGACCCGTTGGAACCATCCGGCTGTCGCAGGATCTCCGTCGAGAACGTCAACTCGCATGATCTGGGCGTGATGGTGATCGACGCCGCGACTGGGGCGCGCGGACGCCAGACTCTGATCCCGCGAAATTCGCCACTTCCGACGAGTCATACCGTATGCAACCAGACCGCAAAGTCTGACCAGCGATCCGTCAGAATCGATGTCGTTGAGGGGACCGATGAAGGAGTGACGAAGATTGGCAAAGTTGTCGTCCGCGACCTGCCGCAAGGACTGCCTGCAGGAACGCCTGTGGAAGTGACCTTCAATTACGAACGGAACGGACGCCTGAAGATCAATGCCAGCATGCCGACGCTAAGCCGCGCGGCAGCACTGGAGATCGACCGAGCATCGGGACTCAACGAAGAACGGGTCGCGTACTGGTGTGGCCGCCTTGCTGAGGGCATGCCGGACTCATCGGTTCCCCCACGGACGATCGAGCGCGCGCCAGGAATCGTCGAAGTTCTTGACTAGAACATTTTCAGAATTGGTCTTCAGGTGTGAGCCGTGACGCGTAAGCGGCCGGGCGGAGAAATGCCCGAGGCCTTACGGCCAGCGGCTCATCACTCCACTGCAAACCAACTCTGAAAATACCCTAGCTGCGCGCACAAAAAAAGGCTGTGGCAACTCAATTGCCACAGCCTGAATCTGACTTGCCCGTGGAACAGGGCGAAGACGTCTTCGGACAGTACTACTCCTTGGCTGGAGCCTTATCAGCAGGAGCGTCAGCCGGGGCAGCAGCGGGAGGATCGGCCGGGGCGTCAGCGGGAGGATCGGCCGGGGCGTCAGCGGGAGGATCGGCCGGAGCGTCAGCGGGAGGATCGGCCGGAGCGTCAGCAGGAGGATCGGCCGGAGCGTCAGCGGGAGGATCAGCCGGGGCGTCAGCGGGAGCATCGTCACCCGGCATCGAAGCATCGTCACCCGGCATCGGATCGGTCACAGTCTCCGGACCCGGATCTGCGGGAGGTTCGGTTCCGCCACTGCATCCAATGACGACTGCCATGGCAAGTGCTGTCAGTGTGGCAATAAATGATTTCATCTGGTGTCTCCTCACAATCAAGTGGATTCTGTAATCACTCGGCCTGTTTAGCCGCGAGAGACTCCCGGCACCAGGAGCCAGCACTACAGATGCGCCGCTCGAACGTTTATTCCCGGACATTCGAAATGTTTTCGCTGAGGCACATCCACACCACCCGTTGCAGTACCGGAACACCCTTAGACGACGGGCGAATCGGGCCGTCGCACCAATGGCTCGGATTCTGGATTGGTATTTCTGACATAAGAGAACGTTCCCGAACTCACGGCAACAAGAACTCCCTTAGCCGTTCGCGTTTCTCCCTGAGCCACAGCGGTCTGCTGTCCGCGGTGGCAGACCCGCCCGGTCGTGTCCAGCACTTCGCCATCCCACGCCGGACGTACGAAGTTCACGTTGAGTTGTGCCGTCACGGCAAAACAACCGTCGGGCGTCCCGGTCGATACAGCGATTCCCATCGCCGTGTCCAGCAACGTGCTCAGCAGACCGCCGTGAGCAATACCGCGTGTCCGCAGATGTCGTTCGTCCACCGCCAGACGCAATACCGCTCGACCATCCGAACGCTCAACGAGCTCCACACCGAGACTGCCCAGAAATGGTGACTTCGCAAACGGACCTGCACTCTCACTGGCCGAACTGCTCATCGAAGATTCCTGTCATGCTGGAGAATCCTTCGCGCGAGGAAACCCAAACCAGATTCGCGAACGCGACTGTCGGACGCAATATTCCGCTGCCAGACCGCTCTATGAGTACCTGTCCAGAAACAAGACGGTGAAACAGGCCGTGTCTGAGCCGTAGCCCGAGTTCTCCGAAATCGGGACCTGCCATGTGCGGAGCCACACGAAAAAAGGCTGTGGCAAATGACTCGCCACAGCCTGAATCTGACTTGCCCGTGGAACAGGGCGAAGACGTCTTCGGACAGTACTACTCCTTGGCAGGAGCATCGGCGGTAGCATCAACAGGAGCATCAACAGGAGCATCGGCCGGGGCGTCAGCAGGAGCATCGGCCGGGGCGTCAGCAGGAGCGTCATCATGCGCTCCCTCCATCTGATCCGCGTACGCTGCATCGTCCGTGGGAGTAGCATCTGCCGCTGGAGCTGGGTCACTTCCGCCGCTGCATCCGATGACGACTGCCAGAGCAAGTGCGGTCAGTGTCGCAATAAACGCCTTCATCTCGTGTCTCCTCACAATCACGTGGATTCTGAAATCACCCGGCCTGCTAAGCCGCGAGAGGCTCCCGGCATCAGGAGCCAACACAACAGATGCGCCCATTCAGCATTTATTCCAGGATATTCGGAATGTCTTCGGGTAGCACATGCACACAGTCCCGCCGCAACACCGAAGCAACCTGGCAAACTGGCCGGCACTCTGACTGGCCGAACTGTTCATCGAAGAACCCTGTCATGCTTGAGAATCCTTCACGCGATGGAACTATGGGCAGATTCGCGAACCTGACTGCCGGACGCAATAATCCGCTGCCAGACCGCTCTATAAGAGAAGTGAAAGCGACCGATGAACCTGCTGCGTCCAGCCGTTAATCGCATCGAAGGCTATGTGCCCGGAGAGCAGCCACAGGAAGCCGGCTGGATCAAGCTGAACACCAACGAGAACCCTTACCCGCCATCGCCGCGCGTTGTCGAGGCAATCGGTGCTGCGGCCCAGGGCCGATTGAACGTCTATCCCGATCCGCTGGCCACGCGATTTCGCCAGTTGGCGGCCAATCTGTTCGACCTCGATCCCGACTGGATCCTGCCCGCCAACGGCAGCGACGAGAACCTGACAATCCTGGTTCGCACGTTCGTCGATGCCGATGACCTGATCACATTCCCGTATCCCAGCTACATCCTGTACGAAACTCTGGCCGACATTCAGGGAGCCCGGCACGAACGGCTGCTGCTGAACGCAGACTGGTCATGGGACGTCGACCGCGTTCGACCACAGATCGACAGCAGCCGCCTGGTATTCGTACCGAATCCCAACTCGCCAAGTGGCAACTCCTGGTCGCACGCGCAGATCGAACAGCTCGTGCCGCCGAACGGGGTCCTGGTTCTGGACGAAGCCTACGGAGACTTCTGCGACAAACCCCATCGCGGCGAAATTTTGCAAGGCGACTCTGGTGGGCGAATCGTCATCACGCGCACGCTCAGCAAGTCGTACAGTCTGGCGGGGATTCGCTTCGGCTACGCGGTCGCACATCCGGACCTGATTTCGGGCATGCGCAAGGTCAAGGACAGCTACAACTGCAACACGCTGTCGCTGGCCGCCGCAGTGGCGGCTCTGGAAGATCAGGACTGGATGCATGCGAACGCCGAACGGATTCGCGCAACCCGCTCGCGACTGGCGACACAATTGAGCGGGCTTGGATTTCAGGTCGTGGACAGTCAGGCCAACTTCGTCTGGGCGACGCACCCCTCGCACAGCCACGTCGAGCTGTTTGAAGCCCTCAAAGCCCGCCGAATTCTCATCCGCTACATGAAGTTCCCCGAGGTCCTGGGCGGAAACGATCTCGACGGATTGCGAATCACGATCGGGACCGACGTGGAAATCGATGCCTGCCTGGCGGCGCTCTCGGATATCGTCGGCGCCTGACTGACCAACGCGTTTCATCGCAGAAAGGTTGTGAGTTTTTCGGTAGGCCGGAACAAGCAACGCGCAGTTCCGGCATGAGTCGTGCCAGAAACCGTCCGACTTGCCGGAACTGCGCTACGCTTGTTCCGGCCTACGGCCGTGAAGTCGAAAAACTCACAGGCTCAGAGCGTTTGGACCAGGAAAGAACACCAGAACCGATGGACCGTCTGACTAAAGAGCATCGAAGCTGGAACATGTCCCGCATCAAGGGACGCAACACAAAACCCGAGGTGTGCGTCCGCTCCGTGCTGCACCAGATGGGATACCGATTCCGGCTTCACCGCAAAGACCTGCCCGGCAAACCGGACATCGTCCTGCCGAAGTATCAGACGGTGGTGTTCGTGCATGGCTGCTTCTGGCACCGTCATCCGGGCTGCCAGTACGCTTACACGCCCAGGTCGCGCGTGCGTTTCTGGACGGCAAAATTCAAACGCAACGTCGAACGGCACGCGGAAGTTGAAGAGCAGCTCACACAACTTGGCTGGCGGGTCGTCGTGATCTGGGAATGCGAGACCAAAGACGCCGACAGCCTTTGGCAATTGCTGGAAGAGGTCATGGAATGAGCGAACTGCCACGAAGCCACGAATTGCTGGGGCGTGACGACAGTCGGTTGCTGATCATCGACATGCAGGAGCGGCTGCTGCCCCATATCGATGCACACGAGGCGGTGGTCGAAAACTGCCTCAAGCTGATCGCCGGAGCGAATGTGCTGGCAGTTCCAGCAACCGGCACCGAGCAGTACCCGAAAGGTCTGGGACCAACGACTCCGCGTCTGGCCGACGTTCTGCCACTTTGCCCGGAGAAGCTGGACTTCAGTTGTCTGAACTGCCTGGAGTGGTCGGGTTCGGGCTCCGAGCCCGAAAGCCGCTTCAAGGTCGTCGTCGCAGGAATTGAAGCACACGTGTGTGTCCAGCAAACGGTGCATGACCTGCTGGCTCATGGCTTCCGCGTCTACGTTGCCGCCGATGCAGTCAGCAGTCGTAAAGCTCTCGACCGAGACACCGCTTTGCAGCGTATGTCAGCCGCCGGGGCAGTCATCACAACGACCGAAGCCATCCTGTTCGAATGGTGTGAGCGGGCTGGCTCAGACGAATTCAAGGCCATCAGTCGGCTGGTTAAATAGAGTCGCCGGTTAGCTGTCCGGGCGATGCCATCACAGTCTTTTGAGTAGCGGAATCCCGCATTTGAGCGGACCCGGCTACCATGACATGAGTATTTTGAGCCAGTGCCTGGCCCTGAGGAACTCTGTGATGACGCGATTCTTTGCCACGTGCGCCGTTATCTGTCTGGCGAACACTGCCGTCGCGGCGGACGTCGACTACGTGCGGGAAATTCGGCCACTGCTCAAAGAGAAGTGTTATGCCTGCCATGCGGCCCTCAAGCAAAACTCGGGGCTGCGGACGGACACGGCCGCGGCATTGATTAAGGGTGGCGAAAGCGGACCGGCTGTTGTTCCCGGCAAGCCGGACGAGAGCCTGCTGGTTGGAGTCATCACCGGTCGCGCCGGTTTTCAGATGCCCCCGGAAGGCGACGGGACTCCGCTGTCGCCGGCCGAGATCGAGTTGATCGTCCGCTGGGTCCAACAGGGGGCGCAGGCGCCGAAGAACGAAGAACCTCAGACGGATCCCACAGACTGGTGGTCGTATCGTCTGATCGAACGTCCCGAGTTGCCCGAATCTCCCTTCAACAAGTGGACGCGAACTCCAATCGATCGCTTCATCGCAGCACGGTTGCTCGAGCACGAGCTTACGCCGCAACCGGACACTTCAAAATCGCTTTGGCTGCGACGGGTCCATCTCGACCTGATTGGTTTGCCACCCACACGCCGCGAACTGAACGCGTTCCTGAAGAACGATTCGGCGAGCGCGTACGAAGATGTTGTCGATGACCTGCTCGCCCGACCGCAGTACGGAGAACGCTGGGGCCGGCACTGGATGGACGTCTGGCGTTACAGCGAGTGGTACGGGCGGCGAAACAGCAACGAGATTCGTTACAGCCAGCGGCACATCTGGCGGTGGCGCGACTGGATCGTCGACTCGCTGAACGCTGACAAGGGTTATGACCAGATGATCCTTGAGATGCTGGCGGGTGACGAAATTGCTGCGGACGACACGTCAATCCTGCCTGCAACCGGATACCTCGGGCGAAGCTGGTACAAGTTCGACCGCAACGTGTGGCTGTTCGAAACAGTCGAACGCACCGGCGAAGCGTTCCTCGGCCTGACACTGCGGTGCTGTCGCTGTCACGACCACAAATTCGATCCCGTGTCGCACGAGGAGTATTACCGGTTCCGCGCCTTCTTCGAGCCGCACAATGTCCGCACGGATCCTGTATCTGCATTGGTTGCGACTGAAACCGACAACGGTAAATCTCAGGTTCCGACGACCGGACTGGCTCGGGTCTATGACAAGGATCTGGACGTTCCGACTTACCGCTTCAACCGGGGAGATGGTCGCTATCCCGACGAGTCGAAGAAGCTGCAACCCGGCGTCCCGGCAGCACTTGGTGGCTCACCGCTGGAGATCGAAGCCATCGAACTGCCGCCGGCCGGCTACTACCCGGCACTGAGACCGGAACTTGTTGCATCACATATCGAGAATGCAGAACGCGCGCTGGTCGAGGCATCCGCGAAAGTGAAGGAAGTTCAGCAGAAAGCGATCGAAATCCGGCAGACGCTGCAGCGGCGTGAGAATCTGGCAAAGGAAGACATCGGCACGAGTGGCGATGCAAAAGTGTTCCTCAAGGATGACTTCTCGAAGCCGAATCCCGATGTATGGCATGTACTCGGTGGTGACTGGGTCTACGAAAACGGACACCTGATCGAGAAGGCGGTGACCAGCTTCGCCACGATTGTTACGAAGCAGAATCAACCGGCTGACTTTCGAGCCCGGGTTAAGTACCGGCCACTCAAACCCGGTGGATATCGCTCGATCGGATTCAGCTTTGATTTCGTGGACAAGGGCAATTCGCAGGACGTCTACACGGCAACCGGCGACGCCAAGCAATCAGTGCAGGCGTTTCATCGAACCGGCGGCAAGCAGGTCTATCCGACCGCAGGCATCGTCCCGGCTTCACTTAAGGTGGGTGAGCTCGCGACCATCGAAGTCGTCGTCCGCGGCTCACAACTGACAATCGATTTGAATGGCGAACGGAAACTCGATTACGTCATGCCGGTCAAACGAAAAGCAGGAAAGTTTGCATTATGGGTCCACAGCGGGTCTGCCGAGTTTCACGAACTTGAGATTAGTGGCGTCGCAGAGACGCTGGACGATCTGCGGCGTCAGGACCGAGATGCCGTCCATCAGATTCACCTCGCGGAATGGAATGCTCGCTCGGCAAAGGCTGCGTCGGAATCGCTCCAGACCCGCATCGCCGCAGACCGGCTCGTCTACTTTGGCCCGGACAACGAACGTCGCAAGAGCCAGGTCCTCAAAGCATCGGCGGCCGAGCGCGAAGTCACTTTCGTCAACTCGCAGAAAGCCGTTTACGAAATCGAGCACCAGTCGGAAGAGATGCGGATCGCTCGCGGCGACTCGACAGAGAAACCCAAAGCGGAAACCGATCTCGAATCGAAACTCGCCCAGGCAGAGAAAAAACGTGACGCAGCGAAAGCCAGCGTGGACTCGCCGGACGGGAAGTACAAACCTTTGGGCGAGCTGTTCCCCAAAACAAGTACCGGACGACGCCTGGCACTGGCTCGCTGGGTTACCAGCGAATCCAATCCGCGAACAGCTCGCGTGGCGGCCAATCATCTGTGGAACCGTCACTTCGGTAGACCACTTGTCGACACGCCGGAGAATTTCGGGCTGAACGGCCGACAGCCGACGCATCCGAAGCTGCTCGACTGGCTGGCCAGTGAGCTGATCGCAAGCAACTGGCAAATGAAGCCGCTGCATCGGCTGATCGTGTTGTCCAGCGTGTATCGGCAGACGTCGAACGATCGGGACGCATCAAATCACAGTATCGATCCTGAGAACCGTTTCCTGTGGCGCATGAACTCACGGCGAATGGAAGCCGAGGTCGTGCGCGATGGCGTCTTGCATCTGTCGGGAAAACTCGATCTGGCCCGTGGTGGCCCGGACCTGGCCGAGTCCGACGGCGAGAAGATCCCCAGACGCAGTATCTACTTTCGTAACACTCCGGACTCGCGCATGCCGATGCTGGAACTGTTCGACATGGCCAATCCCAACGCGTGCTACCGCAGGAAGGAGAGCGTTATTCCGCAGCAGGCACTGGCATTAATGAACAGCGGTCTGGCTCAGGATCACGCAAGGGATATTGCCGCGAACCTGCTGGGGGACGTGGTCGCCGGTGAGAATTCCGCATCAGAATTCGTGACGGCTGCGTTCGAGACGATGCTGGGTCGGACACCGTCAGTAGCCGAGTCGACAGCCTGCGAGAAATACCTCACCAGAGCTGCTCAGCCACCTGGCCCAAGCGAGACCGCCGCATTTCCCGTCGGCGGTTCCAGTAAACGCGGGCCGGCGGCGGACCGGGCCACACGCGCCCGTGAGAATCTGGTGCATGTCCTGTTGCTGCACAACGATTTCGTGACGATCCGCTGAACCAGCCCGCCGAATCGCAATTGCTCACGATTACGCTCTGCGGTACGCTCGCGCCAAACGCGGCACAGCAAAGAGTGTTGAATCAATCGCATCGCGATTCCTGAGGAGAATCTTGAAATGCTGAAGTGGAATGGAACCCTTGCCGCACTTTTCTCAATGATTCTGATTGCCGGCTGCGCCGGAGAATCGACGGACTCTGGTTATGGCGGAACCGGAACAGTCGGGTCGACAACCGGCGTCGAGCCCGTTGCCGCCGATCCAGTTGAGGAAGATCCGGGTGAAGACAAACCACTCGCGGATGGAAACACGGAACCGCCGCTGCCTGGCGTCACGAAGGCGGTCGAGTCTGTGCCGTCGGCGGACATAACGAGCGAACCGGGCGACCAGTCCTCGCCGGATGGAATCGCCGTGACCGTCGTGACGCCTGATGAGTTCGATGCAATCATCGCCAAACACAAGGGCAAAGTCGTGCTGGTCGATTTCTGGGCGTTGTGGTGTGTGCCATGTCGGAAGGCGTTTCCGAAGACGGTCGAGCTGGCACAGAAGCATGCCAATGACGGGCTGGTCGTCGTCTCCATGTCCTTTGATGATTCTGAAGCGAAGAGCGACGCGCTGGAGTTCCTGAAGGAAAACAAGGCGACGATGCAGAACCTGATGTGTACCTACGGCGGAGGGGATGAATCCTTCAGCAGCTATGACATCGGCGACGCGGGCCTGCCTTACTACCGCGTCTACGCCGCCGATGGCACACTCGAGAAGGCATTCAAGAACTCGCCCGATGCCGGAGTCGACGAAGCAGAAGTCCATAAGCTTGTGGAAGAGCTTCTGGCATCAAAAGCCAAATGAAGCCGCGGCACTCGCCGACCTGGGAATTGCCGACTGGCCGTGTTCAGTTCCAACTCAACAGGCGACTCGCCATCTGCCGTGCACGCAGCAGCAGTCTCGTGACCAGGCTCTTCCAGCGGTGGCGCGTCATGTGTGACGAGGTCAGCATCACACCCGCTCCAAAGGCCACGGCGACGATGTTTGAGGCCGCCACGGGTTGTGGGGTGTCCGTGAGAGCCCCATCACTGGACGCAGCATCGTCCGCAATCGAGTAGTTCGCCGCGACTGAATTCCAGGCTTCCGAGCCGGCCGAGTCGAACGCGATCAAACGCCCCATCGATGCGTCTGTCTCCGACGAGCGATCGCGGCGAGTCTGGTCGTCCAGCAGCGGGTGTCGGCGTGCTGCATCACTTCGATCAGCTACGGCCAGTTCGATGAATCCACCTTCCGTCGCCGAGCCGATGAGCCGACGACGGCTATCGCCAGGCTGTTCCCGTTTGGCCAGTTCTTCGAGCGCTTGTCGGGTCGCTGCGCTGTTCTGGCTGCCTGACTCTGGATCGGTCTTACTGTCGTCGTCTGTCTCCGCCGCGGCCGGCGCGTCAGCATCGATATTGATGAAGCCACCAGACTCTTCAGTGGCGGCGGCAAATACCGAATCCGCACGGGATGGGTCAACGTCGTAGGGCTGATCGTTGTTGATGCGAAGGGCCAGGGCGAACAAATCGGCGGCTTCCCTTTCTCCGACAATCAGACCGTCACGATTGGCTGGAGTCGAACCAGCAGGCGCGCTCGCAGGCGCGGATGTCGCGGAGCTTTCGACGGGAACGTCGATTTGAGGAGACGCATCATTCGCAACAGGAGTCGTGGATTCTTCGGTTGCCGAATCGCCGGGGGTGGACGTCGTTGCTGGCGATGCACTCGGTTCCGTTGCTGGCGAAAGCGTCGGCGTCGTTGGAGCTGCGGGCTGGGTACCGGTCGGTGGGCTCGCGGGTGACGGCGTGGCAGGAGGCAAACTCGGTGCGTTTGTCGGCGGTGAGTTGTTTCCCTGACCCGGCTGCCCGTTCGATCCACCGCCGTTCGATCCGCCGTTGTTGGACCCACCGTTGTTGGACCCACCACTGTTGGACCCACCGCCGTTGGACCCACCGCCGTTGTTGGAATTGCCGTTGCTACCGTTAGACCCGCCGTTGCCACCGCCGGACTTGTGTCCGCCTGACGACTGTGAGTGATTCGCGTGGCCGTCGCTGCCGCCTGGATTCTGGGAGCCCTGATTTTCAGACGTGTGCGATCCGCCTGAGTGCCCCTGGTGACCCTGTTGCCCACCGATCGATCCAGGCCCGATCGTTGACGACAACATCACTCGCGCTTCGGTGATCTCGGCCAACACGCTCGGAATACTCAGCCGTTTGCGTCGTCGCGGTCGGGAAAGCAGACCACACCATGAACGCCCGGATCGTTGTAAGCGAGATACGTGTCGTGCAGTTCTCGTCATCGTGCAGTTCAGACTTTCAGAGGAGAAACTCGGTGTGCGAAACACGGCGGATACCTCTTCATCGAATTCAGGTCGGCCGGACCGCCATGTCCGACCGTTGGTTGACTGAGGTGGTGACAGTTTCACGGACAGGTGAGTTGCTTATTTTGGGTTCCAGAAAGGAGCCTGAAAATGGCGAAGAAGAAATCGTCGAGTCGTGGAGAATCGGTCCGCCGTCGGTACACCGA
>Ga0114999_10000262_pt1 | contig 78269 bp, 68 predicted proteins | sample ArcticOcean_MG_C_3_FD_89820 | JGI IMG/M metagenome (GOLD analysis project Ga0114999, IMG submission 89820) | Marine microbial communities from western Arctic Ocean - ArcticOcean_MG_CB8_126 | ecosystem: Environmental > Aquatic > Marine > Oceanic | place: Arctic Ocean: Canada Basin | collected...
ACGTCTATGCAGACCAGCCTCCAGACCCCCATCACTGATCAGGACCGCGCCCTGAACGAACGAGACGGAGTCGTCTGCCTGAAACAGATGTTTGATACGGCCTGGATTGATTTCCTAGGTACGGCGGTGGAAGACGCCATGGCGGATCCCGGACCGTATGCTGAAGAATATACGGCGCAAGATGGGAGCGGTCGTTTTTTTGGTGATCTGGAGTTGGCTGAGCGGCGATTCTATTTTCGCCGGTTTGCCATGGCATCGCCAGCCGCAGAAATTGCTGGCCGGGTCATGGACACGTCAAAAACCAACTTCTTTTATGATCAGTTGCTGGTGAAAGAACCAGGAACCACCGAACGAACCCCCTGGCATCAGGACCAGCCTTATTGGGCCGTGCGTGGTCGGCAGGTGTGCTCCGTCTGGCTGCCTTTAGATCCCATCGGGCAGCAAGTCGGCGTGGAATATGTCTGTGGCACCCATCGGTGGGAGGCCTATCGTCCGTATCATTTTATGGATGGCAGCCCATATGAAGAGACCGGCTTACCACCTTTGCCGGACATCGAGGCCGACCGGGCCAAACATCCGATCGTGTCCTTTGCCATGGAGCCGGGTGATTGCCTGGTTTTCCAGTCGATGATTGTTTACGGGGCACCAGGCAATCAAAGTACACACCGCCGTCGGGCACTCGCCAGCCGATGGACCGGCGATGATGCCCGATATGATGTCCGTTCAGGTGAGGTGTCCATTCCTATGAAAGACCCCGGATTGCAACATGGCGATGTCCTGGATTGTGTCCGTTTCCCCGTTGCCTGGCGAAGGTAGATCGAAAAAAAGCAATATAGCCCAGGGCTTCAGCCCAGGGCCTCCCAGGCCTATAAACGAGCATAGGCAATACCAATGATCATAAGGAAGGTATATTATGGCCCAGAACAACCAAAATGAGACCTATCAACCAAACGAATCGTTGTGGAATCGCCGTGAGTTTCTGGCCACAGGAGCGATGGCCGGGGTCGCCGGTATCGTGGCGTCAGGTTGTGCTGGGGCAGACACGCCTGAAACACCCGTTGGCCGGTCGTCCGATCCTGACATTATTGCAACGGATCTGAAAGACAATGTGTATACGCAGCTTCTGGGCGTACGGCCGCATATCGGTGCCCATGAGCATCTATCAAGTCTCAGCGGCTCCCGTATGCCGCCGGAAGTGATTCAGGCGATGGCAGAAGCCAACAATTATTTTGTTGATATGAACGACCTCCATCTGGCTGCCGGTCGGCGTATCGCGGAAATTATGGGGGCGGAAGATGCGTTGATCACCGCCGGAGGCTTTGCAGCGCTCCAGATCGGTGCAGCTGCCTCGCTTACAGGGACGGATATAGAGCGGGTCAAAGCGTTGCCCCATCCTACCTGGCCGAAGAAAGAATGTCTGTTTCAGAAAGCCCATCGCTTTTTCTATGACAACGCCTTTCAATATGCCGGTATGGATGTCGTCGAGGCAGATACCAAAAAGGCCTTCGAAGCCGACATTACGGATAAGACCGCCCTGATTGTCGGCCTGGCTTTTATAGAAAAACAATCCGCCGTACGCCCACCGTTTCCCGCGAAACACCGTAAGCCGACACCCCCTGAGACACTCATGCCCGACGAGATTATCGAGATTGGCAAGCGTAAGGGTGTGCCCGTGATGATCGATATGGCGTCCGACCTGCCGCCTATAACCAACCTGACCCGGTTTATCAAAGCCGGCGCCGATCTGGTCGTGGTCAGCGGCGGCAAGTCGATTCGTGGGCCCAACTCAACCGGCATCCTCGCTGGCCGCAAGGACTTGATCGAGGCGGCACGCCTGCACAACGCTCCACACAACGGGATTGGTCGTGGTATGAAGGTCGGCAAAGAAGAGATCATTGGCCTGATCGCGGCGCTGGAGCGATACATCCAACTCGACGAAAACGAGATGATCGCAGGCTGGAATACAAAAGCGCAATGGCTCGCGGATCAGCTGCAAGATATTCCTGGATTGCAGGCCAGCTATGAAATGAACACCTTCGGTTATGCCGATGTCGAGCTCATCTGGGACGAAAGCATCATCCCTCTCTCACGCGCAGAAGTCATGAAACGCCTTAAAGAGGGGAACCCCAGCGTCATGTACGATGGAAATACGGTACGCACAATGCAGCTTGAAGCAGGCGAAGAGATCTTGGTGGCCAACCGCTTACGCGCCTTCTTTAAAGAGGAAATCAAACAGGGATAACAAGCTCGACAGGCCAGTGACTGATGGTAATAATCGGGGGTCTTTTCAAGAATTATAAGCGCATGCAGTGACCGGATAATTGTGTTGACAATGGCGGATCAATTGATGATTTATGAATGATGATTTACGAATTAAAAAGCGAAGCGAATAGACGCTGTAATTTCTCCGGGGGCTTCGTGTTTTCTCTGTGTCCGCCTGGTAAAATAAAAGAACTTGCCTAACATCCAAGGAACCCTCCCATGTCTCAATCAAAACTGACCTATGAACAATCCGGTGTGGACTATTCCAAAATTGATCCGCTCAAGATATTGGCACAGCAGGCGGCGCGGGCAACGGGTGTGAATACTGTTTCGGCGGGGGTGACCGAAGTTGAAGCCAGCCGCGGTGAATCCGCCTATGTCATGGACGTAGGCGAGTTCTATATCGCCTGCATCACTGAATGTTTAGGCACCAAGGCCCTGGTGGCAGATGCGACCCGGAAAATCACGGGTAAGACCTACTACGATCATATCGCCCAGGACACCATCGCCACGGCGGTCAATGACCTGATCACCGTCGGAGCCCGACCGCTCAGTATCCATGCCTACTGGGCCACCGGGGGCTCGGACTGGTTTGATGATGAGCAACGCATGCAGGATCTGGTGGGCGGTTGGAAAAAAGCGTGCGATAGTATCGGTGTCGCCTGGGGTGGCGGAGAGACCCCCAGTTTATCCGGCGTAGTGGTAGCGGACGCTATCGATCTGGGCGCTTCATGCACCGGTATCATTCGGCCTAAAGAACGACTCACCATGGGCTACGACCTGAAAGCCGGTGACGCTATTATTCTCCTTGAAAGCAGTGGGATCCATGCCAATGGCGTCTCGCTGGCCCGCAAACTGGCGGACCGCCTGCCGGACGGCTATGGCACACTGCTTCCCGATGGACGATTGTACGGGGAGGCGTTGCTTGATCCGACCGTCCTTTACGCCGCATTGACCGAGGCCGTATTTGAAGCCAACATCTCTGTCCGATATATGGCCAATATCACCGGTCATGGCTGGCGTAAAGTCATGCGACATCCTGGATCTTTTACCTACCGAATTACAAATATACCACCTGTACCACCCGTGCTGCAATTCATCATTGAACAAACCCATCAGGACGCGAACGAGGTCTATGGTAGCCTTAATATGGGAGCCGGATTTGCTCTATTTGTTGACCGGGACGCGGTGGAACCCATCCTTGCCTGCTCTGCACAAAACGGTATTCAAGCCTACCATGCCGGTGTGGTAGAAGACGGGCCTAAACAGGTTATTATAGAGCCTCTTGGCATTACATTTGACGGAGATAGTTTGGATCTTAGAGCTTAACGGTGGAACATTATTATGCAACGCGTAAAAGACCCGGTTTGAAGACGGTCTGGTCGTCACCGATACGGAACCTATAGCCGACGTTATCGACTCCACACTCAAAATGGAGCCTCCGGAACGGCAATCCTTGATCGCATTCATCGAACAGGAAATGATACGCCAGGCTGGCGTAATACATGTGGCTAAAGAGACCGGGCTCCTTGAAATGGAACAGGCATAGCAGCAGATTTTAAGATTAACTTTTTTCTTACCCACGCGCTATGAGCTGACTATGGAAACAAATCACCCTAACGTACTATTCATCCTGGCAGACGACCTGGGCTGGGGAGATGTGGGCTACCACGGCTCGGAAATTAGAACGCCCAATGCGGAGGCGCCGCCGGAATTGTACCCTATCGATGTAGACCCTTACGAAACATCTGACCTGGCTAACTCACATCCAGAAGTCGTTGGCTGTTTATCCGCCTTGATTGATGAAGAAAAGAACCTGGATGGTACATCAGAACGACCGGATGCCGGATAAGGAGGTCCATCGGCAAGCGGCCCATTCGACCTTTTATTAATACACCAGCGAGACATTCACCCATTCACCAGATCCCATGCGCCCAACCCTCATCACCACCCAGGATATTGCCGACGCCCAGACTGTAATTGCCGGGCGACTGCACCGTACGCCTATACAGCCGTCAACCTATTTGAGTGGCCAGTCCGGTGCCCGTGTATACCTTAAATTGGAATTGTTTCAGAAAACGGTTTCATTCAAGCCCCGCGGTGTATTGAACCGGCTGCATCATATGTCGCCCGAAGAAAAATCAAAAGGGGTCATCACGCTGTCAGCGGGCAACCACGCCCAAGCGGTAGCCTGGGCGGCACAACAAGAAGGCATCTCGGCCACGGTGATCATGCCGGCCAATGCAGTACAGTCTAAGGTTGATGCGACGCGAGGGTATGGCGGTGAAGTGATACAGACGGACGGCAACCTACTTGAAGTCTGTCAGAACATTCAGAAGGAACGTGGGCTGATCTTGGTACATCCATTCGACCATCCAGATATTATTGCCGGGCAGGGAACGGTTGGGCAGGAAATATTAGAAGATGTACCAGATGTTGATCTGGTGATTGCCGGTGTGGGCGGGGGCGGTCTGATCTCCGGCGTCTCGGCAGCCATCAAACAAACCAATCCGGAGGCCAGGGTCATCGGTGTCGAACCGGAAGGCGCGCCAACCATGACGCGCAGTATGGAGAAAAAGGCCCCTGTGTACCTGGATCATGTAGACACGGTAGCAGATGGATTGGCTGCCCCCTTTGTCGGGGCTCATAACCTGGCGCATGTGCAGACCTTCGTAGATGATCTGGTGCAAATATCAGATACAGAAATAATTCAGGCGATGTGGCTGATCATCGAGCGATGCAAAGTTATCGCCGAACCGGCTGCAGCCTCGACCGTTGCTGCTCTGTTGTCCGGCAAAGTGACCCTACCCGAAGGCGGGCAGGTCGTCTGTATCCTCAGTGGCGGTAATGTAGATCGAGAGCGCTTGAAGAAGATGGCATGAATTACCCGCTGTACGCCACCACTGTCCTTGCCAGAATATCCGCCAGCTTAATCACGGAATTGAGCTCCACCCACTCTTCGTGGGTATGCAATCCATCCCCCCTAGGACCTATGATTACTGTTTCCACCCCTTCGACGCTGAGCAGCGCCGAATCCATCCATCCGGCGCTCCCGACATGGTTCGGCTTCTGGCCAAGAATTTGTGTAGCGGACGTTTCTAATGCGCGGACCAGATCACATGAGGGGGAGACCTCAAACGGCTCTCGGGAGAAGATGGTCTTCAACGTGGCTCTGAAAGTAGGATCTTCCGCCTTCAGGCTATCCAGGATTTCCTGAATCTCAGCGACGGCCTGGGATACGGTTTCACCCGGCGTTGTACGTCGTTCGATACGCATGGTACAATGATCCGAATAAACGCTCCATTCCGTACCACCCTGAATGGTAGAGATATGCAAAGAGGGCGGTCCGGTCAACGGGTGGCCTCTACGGGCACGCAGATCCTGCTCCAGGATATGTAACGCCGCCAACACACGGCCCATTTGCATATTGGCATCAATACCGTCCTCAAACCGACTGCCGTGCGCCGCTCGACCTTGTGCCTCCACCTCCAGCCATACAAAACCCTTATGGGCCAGACAGAGGTTCAGGTCTGTCGGTTCCGTGACAATCGCCGCGTTGACCGGATACCGCTTGGCGATGTCGGCAGTGCCTATGCTGGCGTATTCCTCATCCGCCACAGCGGCGATCAGCACATCACCGGCGACCGGTGTGCCCGCATCGCATAACGCTTTGACGGCCCCCATGCAGGCAGCCAGGCTGCCTTTCATATCCTGGGCACCACGTCCGTACATGCGGCCATCCTGCAGGTCCGCGGAAAAAGGGTCTGTCATGCCTTCCACCCCCACCGTATCCATATGGGCATTCAGCATAATCGACCGGCCCGTACCCTGTCCACGCCGTATACCTACCACACTGAAACGTCCGGGCTCATGCTCATGGGTATACACCTCCAGACCCATTTTCCGCAACGCATCAGAAACGCAAGTGGCCATTTCGGCCTCACCAGCGCTGCCCGGCGTCAACGACGGATTGGTGGAGTCGATACGAATCATATCTGCAAGCGTGCGAATGGTATAATCCTTGTCGATCATCATAATATTGTCCCGGTATATTCGTATGGGCAGATATAGGTATATGTTTAGTATCTGTCCCGATTTGTCATCCCGGCGCAAGCCGAGGAGACGATCTTTTAGCTCAATTCAGCTCAATCAAATCACCGTATCCACCGGATCGGGTTCCGTATCAGGCAACGTTAAAATCAACTGCCAGACAAGTCGCTGTGGAAACATCCGATATTGTCACCCTGAGCTCACCTGCCGGCCAGTCCATAATGTGCAGACATATCCTGGGGGTATCCGGGTTATGTACCGCATACCCCCCCCCAGGTCTATTTGCCATCCGGAATCGGTTTAACGCCGTAAACGGCCTCGCCGTTCGTTCGAAGCCACTGACCGACGCCGCACAGCCGGTGCGCTTGCTCTATCTGGATGTCACCCATAGGGGTAGGCCCTACATTGAGGAGGAAATTGCTGTCGCGACCGATGCATTCTACCAGGAAACGAATGAGCTCATGGGCCGATTTATGGTCGTGGTCGTCGGGATTATAACCCCATGTTTTGTCAATCGTCAGACCTGATTCCAGAGGTCTTGTCCCCATAAAGCCGGTATTAAAGCCTGCAGAGTTCTCACCCGGCAGATCCTGTTTAAACATCTGAAAATATTCGCCTTTGAGCGGAGGCACATGGTGGTTATTGCAGATTAATGTATTCGGGCTCAACTCATGGGTCGAATCGTACGTGCCGGACTGATCCCAGGCATCGCCCTCCACAATATGCGGTGCCAGCGGCTTATGCGCCGGCCAGTCGCCGTCGAACCAGATCATGCCGATGTCCCCATATCTTGTACAGAATTCACGAATCTGCCCTTGGTAGTATGCGACATACGCCGGCCAGTCGTTACGATAAGCCGGGTGATGCCAGTCCAGTAGAGGGTAATAAAAACCCAATACCAGATCATGCCTGGCAAACGCATCGGCAAGTTCCGCGATGGAATCACCACCAAACGGCGTGTTGGTTATTTTTTAATCTGTCAGGGCGCAGTCAAACATACTAAAACCATCGTGGTGTTTGCTGGATACCGGTCAAATGTCTTTGACCGGTATCCACCATGAGTTGGGCCCATTCATCGGCGTTGACATGCACTGGATTGAAGGGCGGCGGCGGACGCTGGTATTCTTCTACCGGTATCTTTTCCGTATGCATGGCCCACTCGCCATGTCCTATAAGGGCATAGATGCCCCAATGTACGAATAAGCCAAATCGCATCTGCTGATATCGCCGAACAGCCGCCGGATCAGTCTGCAGCCTCGCATGAGATGTATCTTCTGTTGCTCGCCTGGTATGCTCCGTTGCAATTGGTGCTTGGTACTTGGCTAAGACCTCAATGCGCCACCGAGCCGTCTGCATGGAAACTCCCGGTTATCCCCACCGGCTCGTACGGCAGCCGTTCCAAAACCGCTTCGTTTATTTCCACACCGATGCCCGGCCGATCCGGCACAAGTCGGTAGCCGTTTTCTACCTTGAACGGTTCGTCTACGATTTCACTCAGGAGACCGTTGTGTGGGTTGCATTCCGTATGGGCATAGTTCGGGATGGCCATACTGAGATGGGCAAAAGCGGCGTTGTTGACCGGGCTACCCATCAGATGCGGGAAGATACCCACGAAGGCCGGTTCTGCGATGGCAGCGATTTTTTTGACCTGGGTGAATCCGCCGGCCAGCGACAGATCCGGACGAATCAGACTGACGATCTTTCGGTCGATCAGATCCTTGAACTGGAAAATGTTATAGAAACGTTCGCCCGTGGCGATAGGCAGGTCCACATGTCGGGCAATATATTCGAGCGCTTCTATACTTTCGGGCGCCAGGGGGTCTTCGTAATAGAGGATTTTGAATGGCTCCAGCTCTTTTGCCAGCATAATCGCCCCATCCGGGTTGAGGTTGCGGTGAATCTCCAGACCCAGGTCGATCTCATAGCCGATGGCCTCACGGACGGTCTGCACCATCCTGACAGCATTTGATACAACCGCCGTGGCGGTCTGTTGCTCGAAGCCGCTGAAAAAGGGCGTCATACGCAGAGTTGTAAATCCCTCTGCAACGCCTTTCTGTGCACTCTCGGCGCAGGCCTCCAGCGTTCCGCCGGATACATTGGTAAAGACTTTGACCTTATCCCGGCATTTACCGCCCAGAAGCTGGTAGACCGGCAGACCGGCAGACTTACCGAGAATATCCCACAGTGCTATATCGATCGCACTCATGGCCGCGCTGAGCACAGCACCCATAAAATGGGTGTTTCGCGAGACCACCTGATAGTGGTGTTCCATACGCAGCGGATCTTTGCCGATATAGTAGTCGCTCACTTCCTGCAGGACTTGATATACCGCTTTGTGATGCGCCCACAAGCCAGCCTCGCCGTTGCCAATAAGCCCCTCGTCTGTATAAACCCGTACCAGCAGGTAACGGCCTGCCAGGAATGGGGTGATACGTGTAATTTTCATAATATGTTCCCGTTCGTTTTTGAATCACTCATCCATATCCTTAATAACCACTGTTCGGGCAATCAGATCATGGACCGCTTGACGTTGGGTCGTGAAAACAGCCGCGAGGAAGCCGATCCATAGCAAGGGAATGACTTTGGGTATCGCACGTACCGCTGAGCGGCCAAATGAAACGGGTTGCCCGTCCAGATCCGTTACCTTTATTTTCAACGCCATTTTCCCGAGCGTGCCTTGCTTGACGGCACTATCCATTGCCGCATAGTAAAACCAGGGGATCATGAGCTGAAATACGTAATAATACGGCGAACTCGTCGCCTCTAAACTTTGACGGGCATCAAGAAGAACGGCCAATCCTGAAAGGCCAACCAGTATGACCGCGGAATCGATCAGGAAGGCAGCAAGTCGCCGGATCGGTTCTGCATAGTCGAATGACAGGGAGTAGGAGGATAGATTGGTCATTAGCGTAAGATGGAAGGTGCAAAATGCATTTAAACCCTTTCTGTATCAGGAGTCCCGGGGTGACATATCATGAACCCTCAGTTATTTATCTTCTTCATCTGTTGGGCTATTTTTCGGTCGTAAGGCATACCAGAACGGCAGGGCAACCAGAAACGCGCCACCAATCATATTGCCGATGCCCACCGGAATGATGTTCCATAACATAGCTGGTCCCCATCCGGGTCCTTCGCCGCCGGGCATAATCAAAGAAAAGTAACCCATATTGGCAGGGCTGTGCTGGAAATTTCCGGCCACAAACAAGGTGACCGCGAGAAAAATGGGGATATACTTGCCGATGATAGTCCGTCCCATCGTCGAAAAAAACGCCGCCATACCCACCAGCCAGTTAGCCACGACTCCTGACAGCATGGCCTGAAACCAGGCGGATGTCGTACCTACTTCGGCGTAATGCATCTTTTTGTCCACGAAGTGGGCCAACTCTTCGTAGGTTCCAGCCGGGTAAACCTGCGCGGTATGTACGATTAGACCAACAATAACAGCCCCGGTGAGGTTGCCAACCCATGTGATCCCCCAGAATCGAAGTACTTTCAGAAAAATACCTTGTTTATGCTGGATGAGCGTAGCGGGGAGGACGACATTCGTTTCTGTGAAGAGCACCGCCGAAGAAAGAATCACAAAAAAGAAACCGGCGGAAAATCCCAATCCCTGGAGCAAGAGTTTTAGACCGGCCGTCTCCGTGCCCTGGGCCAGTAAAACCGAGAAAAGGGCGCCCATCGCGATGAATCCACCAGCCATACACGCCAGAAGAAACACCTGAAATACCGTCGCATTTTCCAGGCGTTCCAGCCCGTGATGATAAAATTCCTTAATAACATGTTCAGAGGAAAGGTATTGGGCCCCAGGTTGTGATTCATAGTCGGACATAGTTAACCTCCGCAGATTAAGTGAGCCTTATGATGAAAAAGAAACCTTTAGCAGATGAGCAAATGGACAAGAATTACTTTTGTAAAACGCCTCCACGGAACTTATTTGAAATGCATCCCGCTTCGCTCATTTGCTCATTTTCTTACGGCCTTGCAGGACCGCCATCAGGCATGCGTGCCTGAGTCCAGCCGATAACTTCATTTTCACAAGGGTATTTGGCGGCCAACGCTTCATCTATATCAATACCCAGGCCGGGCTGGTCATTCGGATACATATACCCGTTCCGCACTTCGGGGGTACCTGGAAACATGTCGTATACCAGTTCATTAAACCGGCACCACTCCTGAATACCGAAGTTGGGGGCCCAAAGGTCCAGATGCAAATTCGCTGCATGACCGATGGGCGATACATCCCCCGGACCATGCCAGGCGGTACGGATACCGTACATCTGAGCCATCGCCGCCACATTGCGTGCCGGGGTGATCCCACCCATCTGGCTGATATGCATCCGTAGAAAATCTATCATCCGATCCTGAATCAACGGCAGCCATTCTCCCGGGTTGTTGTACAGTTCGCCCATCGCGATGGGCGTCGTACAGGTCTGCCTGATATGGCGAAACCATGCATTGTCTTCCGGTGCGAGAGGATCTTCCAGGAAGAATAACTTGAACTGTTCCATATCTTTGGCAAATCCAACAGCTTCGATGGGGCGTAGCCGCTCGTGGACATCGTGCATGATCTCAATATCCTCACCGACCGTGTTACGTATATGCTCGAAGGCATTAAGCGTCCGACGTACATAGCCCCGCGGATCGAAGTACGCCCCTTCAATCGCCCCCTCTGGCTTTGGAATCTGTGACGTCCGGCCACCATAGCCACTGGCCTGCAGCCGTAAATATCGGTAGCCCTGGGCCATTAAGGCGCGCACACTGTCCTCAATCTCTTCGTTTGTCCCACCGTCGGCATGGCTATACACCGCCGCCGCCTCCCTGCATTTACCCCCCAGAAGCTGATACACCGGCATACCGGCCCGCTTGCCTTTGATATCCCAAAGCGCCATATCCATACCGGAAATGGCGTTATTGAGTACGGGGCCGTTGCGCCAGTAACTGTTGACCATCGCCGTTTGCCAGAGATCTTCGATACGGTCTACATCCCGTCCGATTAAAAAAGGCCGGAGATGTTCCTGAATGGCCGTATGCACCGCATGAAAGCGTTGCGTAAACGTCGCACAACCTACACCGTATAACCCGGGCTCAGAGGTCATGATCTTTACAACAATCAGCCGGGAACCAGACGGCTGCGTTAAAATAGTCTGTACATCGGTAATCGTTACAGGCATGGTATCATCCTTAACTGCGAGTTAAAAGTTTGCAAGTTAAATAGCCGATTTTAAAACACAGGGCAAATAGTTCTATCTGGAATTTTGGACGGGTTTCTCCAACTTTGAAATTTTAAAATGCCTCTCATTTAAAGGACAACCTCATCATTTTCTATGACCATGGATGATCTGTGTCTTCCCCGTGTTCCCTGTGGTCAAACCTCTCCGTACCCACCGTGGCTATATTAAAACGCCTTGCCAAAGAAAATGGCATTCAGGAACAGGCCGTTGGAACCGTACCAGAACGCACGAAAATTTGGATTGTCTGCAAACAGAACAACCGAGCCATTGCCTGACCGACGGGCGATAAGTGCGCTTGTACCTTTGAGTTCTGCAAGCCGTCTTGAAGAAATATAACCACTCAAAAGCGGCGATGACGTGTATCGGGCAACCGTAGCACCGGGTGTTTTTGACGGTTGGAAAAATAATTCATGATTTCGGAACACCGGGGCCATATCCCCATAACCAAAGGCCAACGGATGGGTGGTATCCAGCGCAACTTCAAAAATAGAACCGCCGATCCGGTGCGCATCACGGTTCGGTCCGACGCGCTCATAAGCAACTTGTGTCGTATCCGGTTGGCCGGTTTCTATTTCTTCAGTGACCAGCTCATTGTTAATCGCCCATCGAGCACCGGTCCTCCAGGTAATAAGGACACCGCCACTCGAGATCCATAATTTCAATTTGTCGGTGGTCTCCGTATTCATATTATATGAACCTGACACCATAACTATCGTGGTGTATCGGTCTAAATCCACCGAACCGAGTTGGCTTATATCGAGTAAAGAGACCGGGATACCGAATCGCTCATTGAGCAAATGCCAGGTCTCCCCGACTTCATAAGCACTTGAACCTGCACCGGACAGCATGGCAATTTCAGGTAAGGCCAGGACAGGAGAAGATCGGCTGCCCAGATCGTTGCCGCTCAACGTGAGACCGGTTTGAGCCGCATGGACCACCACCTGATCCTCCCGTACAATTTGATCCATGAGTGCATGGACCTGGTCGGCCGTCACGGATGTCCGGGCATCTCGTTGCGATACAGGGATCACAATCGTCCCCCGATCGAACTGGCGCATCGCCCCATTTATTTCAACAGAAAACGGATATTTTGTCACGCGCGGTTTGATACCTGCCTTGAGAATTTTGTACAATGCGCGCGGTGCAAAATAGCGCCCCCATTCCATCAGATAGATATAGTTGGAGCGGCCACCGACCCGCTGGCCGCCGTCAAAGGATATTTCAGTAATCTCGTCACCAAGGAGGGCAGTCGGGCTCTGTCGCACCTCACCATGGGGCACGCGAAAAGCAAGTGGCATGGTCCAGGTAGAGATATCATAAAACAGGGAATCCTGAAAGGTGGTCATGCGTTCCATCATAGCATGGATAAGTCTGGCCTGAGGCTGATCCATCGGGACAATAAGCGCTTCACCAGGTTGGAATGTGCGACCGTCGGCATCGACCTGCCGGGCGAGATGATACACACGGATGCGGTGTTTAAGAAGCATCTGAGCCATGGCTTGTGCCCTCGTCCGGGCACCCTCATATCCGAGGACGTGGGCTTTGACCGGATTCCGTTGCGCTACCTGCCGGGCAGAGGCATAGAAATCACGTTGATGCGTCAATAGCTTTTCACGGATGGTCAGGCTGCCTTCCAGGGTCGACATGGATGAAGTAAACTGATTACGAATCGTAAACGCAAAGGTCATGACACCGTCGGTTGTTTGTCGCTCTAACGCACGAGAGGAGGCCTGCTCGAACAGAATGCCGATTGCGCCATTGACATCCGGATAGGTAGACCCTTTCCCATAGTAAAAATCATCGAATGATTCTTTGGTATAGTACAGCGTCCCCTGACGGTCGTGCCATTTGGCGTGATAGGTAGCCAGCTCTGCCGTCAGGTCGAAGGTCCCCTGCGGTGTATTGGGGTTATTCCGACTGGGTATACCGGGCATAAAAAAGTGGGTGGCGTTGCTGCCCATCTCATGAAAATCAGTCAGAACCTGAGCACGCCAGTGATGGAATAGCTCGATGCGGCCTTGCGACTCAGGATGCTGCACGGGCATCCAATCCCGATTCAGGTCGAACCAGTAGTGGTTGGTACGTCCGCCCGGCCAGGGTTCAATATGTTCTCTGTCCTGTGCATCATGCGTGGGGACCGCACCACGATTTCCGTTCGCCCAATTGACGAACCGATCGCGCCCGTCTGGATTATAATTCGGATCGAGAATCACGACGGCGCGATTAAGCAGGTCGTCTACGGCGGGTCCCTCTCCGGCCGCCAGATGGTACAGCACCAGCATCGCGGCCTCCGAACTGCTTGCTTCATTTCCGTGGACGCCATAACCCAGATGAATGATGCCCGGCATCTCAGCAATCATTTCATCGGTCACCTCGTTCGGCGTATCAGACAAGAGATAATTATCTCGTCTGATCTCTTCCAGCCGCGCGTGATTACCCGGAGAGGTTACCACGGCATGCACCAGTCTACGGCCTTCATACGTTGCACCGTGCTGATTCACGACCACGCGATTACTGGCAGCAGCCACCGTACGATAATATTCCTCCACCAGATGCGACCGCGTGTGTCTGGTCCCGACCACGTGACCGATAACGGTTTCAGGCTTCGGAATATCCGGATTGTAACGGGTTACGCCGGGTACCTGGACATCCATAGCAAAAGGCAGGTGTTGCGCCTGTATAGAACCGGTTATCAAAGACATAGCCACAAGGGCCAAGCAACGTAATAACTTAGATATCATAATTAAATCCTTGAAAATTACCATGAATCGCAACATACCACCATAAACGTGATAGCGTCTATAAAGCGTCGGACAGATAGGATCAGAAAGTTAAATGAATGCTTTGAAAAGGAATGTATCAGGCACCAAGATACAGGGCAACCTCAGCCGAAGCAAGTGTATTCTATACGGCGAAATACCCCTTGACGAAGCCCTATTTTTCATCCAGAATGGTAAGGAAGTTACAAGATTGAAATTTGAAAGTAAAAACGGTTAAGATCTAACTTTATAACTTCCAATTTCTCAATTTTCAACTAACTCGGAGGGTTACATGCTGATTGGTATTTCACCCTTGTTAAGTCCAGAATTACTGGCGACCCTGTGTCGTATGGGGCATGGAGATGAAATTGTCCTGGCAGATGCCCATTTTCCAGGCGAATCGGTGAACGATATGGTCGTCCGTGCTGATGGTCTGCGTATTCCCGACCTTCTAGACGCCATTCTACCATTGTTCGCCCTGGATGCCTATGTGGATAGTCCGGTGTATATGATGGATGCCGGACCGGGCGATACGTTAGATCCCTTGGTAGAGGCCTCCTATCGGACCATGATTGATAAGCATTGGCCGGAGACACCCGCCATTATACGTGTGGAACGCTTCGCTTTCTACGAACAGGCACGTCAGGCCTTTGTGGTGGTAATGACCGGAGAAACGGCGAAGTACGGAAATATTATATTGAAAAAAGGGGTTACGCCCTTGGTGTAGAACGGGATGGAAGGGTGGAAAGATGGCCGAAAAGTTGCTGACAATCGGTTGCCCCTTCCACCCTTCTATCCTGTTCGTACAACTTATCCTGGAGAATATGTAATGGAAATCATGGTGCTCGGCAGTGGACTGATGGGACCGGCGGCGGCGTTTAATGCGATGACTGACCCGGCGGTGGACAGGGTGACGGTCTGTGATCTTAATGAGGATCAACTGGCACTCTGCCGGGCTAAGCTGGACGGTAAGCCCGGGGCGGACCGGGTCGTGTACCAGACTCTGGATTTGAGTGATCAGGATGCGACGATGGGCGTCATGAAAGACCATCAGGCCGGGGTAGCGGCATTGCCCAGAGCCGCCAGCCTGATGGCCATTCCATCGGCACTGAAAACCGGCATGGCCCTGATGGATCTGACCCGTATTCCCGATGAGGTCATTGCTGGCCTCAAAACAGAATATGCCGATTCCTCTGGCGTGATTATCCTTGGCTGCGGTCTGGAACCCGGTTTGACGGAGATTATGGCCCGGCACCTGGCCGAACGTCTGGACCGTACCGACGAGTTACATATTCAGTGTGGCGGCATTCCCTCAGACCCGCAACCGCCGCTTGCGTATAAAATTGTTTTTGGCGGCCGGCATCTGCCACTTCGTGAATCTGACGCGCGGGTCGTCGAGAACGGAAAACTCAAGCCCGTCCCCCGTTATTCCGATGCAGAGCCGACCACCTTTGAAGGGGTCGGCCTGTGCGAAGCCTGGCACGAAGGGTTTATGCCGTGGCTGCTCGATCTGGATGCCCTGAAAAACCTCCGCGCCGGTACTCAGAAGACCGTCCGCTGGCCGGGCTATGCGGCGAAGGTAACGGCCCTAAAAGAACTCGGCCTCTTAAGCGAAGAACCGGTTGAGGTAGACGGCGTTTCTGTCATTCCAAAGCATGTGGTCGATGCGGTGCTGTACCCCCATGTCAATATGCAGCCCGAAGACCGGGACATCACAACGTTTCGCGTCACGGTAATCGGTGAAAAGGATGGACAAGCGACGCGTCTGACAGCGGACATGGTGGATCATTATGATGAGCAAGAGGGTTTTACCTCTATGGCCAGAACAACGGCCTTCACAGCAGCCATCGTGGCCCGGATGATCGCCCGCGGTGAACTGGCCCATCCCGGCGTCCCGTTTACCACACCGGAACAAGTGGTCGCCGGTCCGCTATTTGACACGCTTATTAAGGAACTGGCGGCTGTCAATATTAATTTTGAAATCAATCAGAGTTAATCGGGTAAATGCTTATCAACCTTGACATTTATGTCGCATCACCGTATCATATTCCTTTATATTTAGCCGTCCAAATTAAGTATGTCAACGCCCGAAGAAAACATCAATAACCAAGTTAGAAGGCCAAAAGTTCTGAAAAGGAGTCCCTATTATGAATATCTCCCCAAGCAATCGGCGCCGAGCAAGACTATTCCTATGCAGCCGCGACAGACAGCGACCTCGAATCAATCCGCGCCGCCTGCACAAGCGACCTTAGCGACGGACCAGATGGCCGGAAATATCGATAAAATTCGAAGTGTTAATTTCGGCGACCAGATGCGGGATTATGATAAGAAGTTCAACCGCCTGGAAGAACGGATGACCCAGGATATTACCGACCTCCGCGAAGAAACCCGAGAACATTTCAGTTCGCTCGAGGCGCACATCACCCGTGAGCTCGATTCTCTGGTGAATCGCCTCCGTACCGAGCAGGACGAACGGACGACCGGTGCCCAGGAAATGCAACGAGAATTACGACAACTGACGCAGGATCTGGATCAGAAGTTATCGCAGTTGGACAACAGCACCTCCGAAACCCAGCGGGATTTGCGGCAACAGATTCTGGACCAATCTAAATCGTTACGTGAAGAAATGCGCCAGAAATTTCAGGAGATGATTCACTCCCTTGAAAATGAGTCAGAAGAGCTGAAGGCCAACAAAGTTGGTCGGGCATTAATGGCTAATCTGTTGACTGAAATGGCCGTACGATTGAATAATGAATTTGAGATGGAAGTTGAAGGATAGCAGGTAAGTATTTGGGAAAGTGGACAAGAGGGGAGACATACCTCACTTGTTCACCTACCCATCTGCTCACATGCTGTATTCCAACCATGAACGACGAGCCCACCCCCGATACATCTCCTGACGAAAAACCTTCCGATAATAACCCGTTGCATGAGCTCCGGCATCTGATTCTAAATCAGGAGCAGGAGGAATTGGCCACGCTTCGGGAACGGTTGGAATTTTTCCAGGCACATCCGCATGCCATTACCGCGGAAGAACTCAGTGATATTCTGCCAGAAGCCGTAGTCCTGCGTTCCACCCAGGATCAGAACCTGGACAATGCCCTGGCCTCTACTATTGAAGAATCCATACAAACCTCGGTAAAGAAAGATCCTCAACCCCTGGTTGAGGATCTTTTTCCGGTCATCGGTCCCGCCATCCGTAAATCAATATCCAGTGCTTTGAACGGAACGATTGCATCTATGAACCAGACCCTGGAGCACAGCTTTTCCATACAGGGTTTGAAATGGCGGATTGAAGCCTACCGTACGGGGCGCTCCTTCGGTGAAGTGGTCCTCACCCATACTTTATTGTATCGCGTCGAGCAGGTTTTTCTCATTCATCATGAGACCGGTTTGTTGTTGCAACATGTCGTGGCGGGCGCATCTGTGGTGGAGGATGCCGATATGGTTTCGAGCATGCTCACGGCCATACAGGATTTCGTCCGCGATTCATTTGGTGGTGATGAACAGGAGCAGTTGAACAACCTGCAAGTCGGCGATTATACCATCTGGATCGAACGCGGTCCGGCAGCTATCCTGGCTGCTGTGATTCGTGGCAGCCCACACCAGGATCTGCGGGAAACGCTCCAGCACGCCATTGAAACCATTCATCTGGAATTAGGCCCTGCTTTCCGTGATTTTTCTGGTGATACGAAACCCTTCGACGCCTGTCAATCCCATTTGCAAGACTGCCTGGAGTCGCAGCTTACCGATGAGCAACAGGAAAGCAAACGTGTCATATCACCAGCCTTTGCAGGCGTCTTGGCCATTGTGCTCATTTTGCTTGGCACCTGGGCTTTCTTCACCATACGCGATCGATGGCGCTGGTCTGAATACCTGGATGACCTCAATGCGCAACCCGGCATCGTCGTCACAGGTACCGGTACCAGGGAGGGCCTATTTTATGTGGAAGGTCTGCGTGATCCTCTGGCCGCAGATCCAAAATTTCTGCTCAACGGCACTGGCCTGACAGCAGACAAGGTGACCGATATGTGGGAACCGTATCAAGCGTTTGATCCGGTGTTTATGGCTACCCGTGCTGCCCGAGTGCTCGAATTGCCTCCTTCAGCCGAATTGCGGGTCGAGGGAGAAATCCTCTATCTTTCCGGTGCCGCCCCTAAAGCCTGGCTTGCGACAGCTTATCGTCAAATTCGGTTTTTACCAGCCGTTACATCGATGGTCGAAGAGGATTTCAGTACCCTGGAAATGCAGGCGATGCTTTCTCAGAAGGAACTTCTGGAAACATTGCTGATCGACTTTCCCATCGGCTCGTCCACGTTTGGGGCCGATGCTCAGAATCAGGTCGAGACGGTTTCGAGCACCATCGTCGCCCTGATTTCTTCAGCCAAAGCCGCTGGATATACTATTCACATCGAGATTACCGGGCATACCGACGCGACCGGGTCCGACGAGCTCAATCAGTCTATCAGCCAAAAACGTGCGGATCAAGTATACGCAGCACTGATCCGGCAACAGTTTGATGCCGACCTGTTCACAACACACGGTAGAGGCGCATCTGATGTTATCTCAGAAGGTAGTTCAGAAGAGGCACTCGCCATGAATCGCCGGGTTAATTTTCGCGTATTTTTAACGATATTCGAGAAAGAGAATAATCCATGATACAAAAAAAATGCGTATGCTTGGCGCCTTCGCCGTAGGTAAGACCAGTCTTGTTGCCCAATTTGTACGAAGTATGTTTTCCGAGAAATATCAGACGACGGTGGGTGTGAAAATTGATAAGAAATCCCTGAAGGTTGGGGCCGATGATGTCAATATGATGCTCTGGGATCTTCACGGTGAAGACGAATTTCAAAAAATTAGATTGTCCTATTTGCGGGGGACCTCCGGGTATCTGCTGGTAGCAGATGGCACCCGCGCCGAGACACTCGATCTGGCCATTGGGATTCAACAAACGGTACAGCAGGAGGTCGGCGACATGCCGTTTATCCTGGTATTGAACAAATCTGACCTCGCAACCCAATGGGCACTTGAACAAAATACACTGGATAACCTGACGGCCAAACGCTGGGAGATTATCAAAAGTAGTGCTAAAACCGGCGAAGGCGTAGAAGAAGCGTTTCTGTCGCTTGCCCAACGGATGCTGGCCTAGCCCCTCAAGCCAGAAGCAACGAAGGGCACAGAGGATGATAACATGAATAATCACCAACGCACCAACGCACCAACTACTCCCCTTCCCTCCCCTCTTGGCGACTATTTTTACCAACTTATCCTGACGGACCGTTTACCAGCGTTCTTGCAACTGGACGCGACCGGTGTGCTAAAAGATGGCGGCGGTAATCTGGTCCATTACGGCCTAAGCGCTTTCAAACCAGAAACGGTACCGGATCTGCCTTTTATGACCGATCTGCTGCCGCTAAAAGATTCGCCTTTGATCTTACCTTACATAGCGCTTGATAACGGTCACTATCCCGATATACATCTAATAAAAGAAGAAACAGACACCTGGATCTTTTTCCTCGATGCCACAAAGCAGGTCTTTAATCAACAACTGTTGCAACAAAAGGCCAATGACCTCCGTTTGTTACAGGGGCAACATGCGGGAATGATTGACATGACGGTCCTGTCGAAACTATTCGGCACGCTCGATATGGTTATTCTCGAGCGTCAACCCAACCAGCAATTCACCTTACTCACACCACCGCCGGGCTGGCTGCTTGAATTTATGCCTGCCGTAGAAAACGGTCATACGGATATCGATCTGGGAGAAAGCTTTCTATTCCTTGCACACTTTATGGTTGATGCCGAGGCTTTCTGGCAGGCAACCAGGATCGGTCAGCTCAAATCAGGCCAATGGAGTGAGATCAGTGATCAGGGACATGAATACGAATTGGAGGCCACTGCCGTCTCCATGAATGACCAGGCATTGTTGCTCATCGAATTCCCGAAAATGGATTCCAATGAAAAACAGCAGATCCTTCAAAAAGGCCGAGAGATTCACCTGGCCCATCAGCAACTGCGCCAGGAAATTCAGCAGAAAGATGTGCTCCTTCATTGTATCGTCCATGATTTAAAAGGGCCAATGGCGGTGATGAAAGGCGTGTTATCACTCGTGGCCAGCGGCGTAGTCAAGGAGGACAAGGCAAAGGATTTATTGGCGTCCGGCCAACAGCATGTCGCCCGCCAGGAGCGCATGGTCCAGGATATCCTTGATGCCTTTTCTGCGGAAGTGGCCAACCTGGAATCCTTTTCCGTCGATCTTGAACACGCACCGGGCGCGCTGATCTGTGCCCGAGATATCGTGAATGGCCTTTCTGCCGATGCCATCAGTCGGCAGGTCAATTTGATAATCGCACCGGATGTAGATCAGCATGCAGATTGGCGGGTCATCGGACAAGCATCCAGGTTGGAGCGTATTTATTCCAACCTGATAGAAAATGCTATGCGGCACAGTCCCCCCAACACCTTCATCACGATCGGTATCCGTGAAGGAGAGGACGATACCTTTCTAATCACCATTGATGACAAAGGCTCTGGTGTGCCTGAGGAAATCATGAAAACCCTGTTTGATAAATTCACCCAGGGTGGCAAAGGATCAGGGTCAAGTGGTCTGGGGCTGTATTTCTGCCGGATCACCGTGGAACGCTGGGGTGGTACTATCGGTGTCGAAAACCGATCCGAACGCGGTGCCCGTTTCTGGTTTAAGTTGAAAAAACCGGAGTAATCGGAATCAGCGGAACTCTTCGCTGATTCGTAAATTCATTTCTCTTCCCATGAATATTATCTACATAAATCCAGATGAAATGCGAGCAGATGTCCTGGGATGCTATGGGCATCCTCTGGTGCAAACGCCCCATATCGACCGGCTGGCGGCGGAAGGCGTTCGGTTTCAGCAGAGTCACGTGCAGCATACTGTCTGTACGCCCTCGCGATGCAGCTTCATGACCGGCCTGTATCCGCACAATCGGGGACACCGCACACTCTGGCATCCGTTACAGAAGGATGAGCCGAATACCATGCAATATCTCAAACAGGGTGGCTATGAAGTCTCCTGGATCGGGAAGAATGACTGTCTGGCACCGGATGCGTTTGAACAGGCTGTGTCGCAAGTGGTGCCTGCTTCAGGCGGCGGGACATCAACCCCTGTTTTTGGAAAAGGGGAACCCGGATGTTACAGCTTTCTGAACGGGCCGATGGACGGCCCGCCTCGTGATGCATATTGCTACGACCAAGCCATTGAATTGCTTAAACATCGAAACACATCCGACCCTCCTTTTTTTCTATTTCTCGCGACCGGTTTCCCTCATCCTATCTACCATGCACCGCAACCCTGGTATGATATGTATGATCCAGACGATCTGCCCCCGCTGCTTCCGTCGAATTTGCCAGGTATGCCGGATTTCCATCGGTTGATCCGGCAGTACAGGCAGCTCGATCAGGTGGATGAGTGGGTCTTTCGAAAGATTCGGGCGGTCTATCTGGGCATGGTCTCCTATGTAGATCACCTGATCGGCCGTTTGCTGGATACGTTGGATGAAACTGGTTTAGCGGAGGATACGGCCATTGTTCTATTCTCGGACCATGGCGACTGGGCGGGAGATTACGGTCTCGTGGAAAAATGGCCAAGCGGGCTGGACGATGGCCTGACGCGTATCCCGCTTATCATTCGGGCGCCCGGTGGATCTGCGGGGCATGTTGTTGAAGAGCCGGTAGAATGCTTCGATATCGTGCCTACCACATTGGAACTGGCCGGTATCGAAGCAAGACATACACACTTCGGCCATTCTCAGGTCCCGCAGATATATGGCGCGGCCGGTGACCCAGATCGTGCAGTGTTCGCCGAAGGCGGATATGATCTTCATGAATCACACTGTTTTGAGGGCAAGCCGGACGATGGGGTCTGCGGCGATCCGAATGCCATATACTACCCCAAAGGCATGCAGCAACAGGATCACCCGGAAAGTGTCTGCCGAGCCACCATGATCCGTACAGCTAAGCATAAACTAATCCGCCGGACCAGTGGACAACATGCGTTATATGACCTGGCCAACGACCCTGATGAGTTAATGAATACCTATGGTCAAGCTGGTATGCAGAATATCCAATCCACACTGGAACAACAGCTTCTGGACTGGTATATGCATACCAGCGACGTGGTCCCCTGGGTGCCTGATCCACGAGGGTTTCCGTGATGGAAGGAAAAGGAAATCCATGCATATCCTTCAATAATCGGAGTCTATAGCATGACCAAGAAAAAAGTGGTGGGGAAGAAGAAGAAGACCGCCGTTTTCACTAAAACAATGAACCGTAAGGTATACGAAAAAGAGCTGGAACGATTACAAGCCGAATTGTTCAAGCTTCAGGAATGGATTGTCCGGAGTAGAAAAAAAAGTGGTGGTGATTTTCGAAGGACGGGATGCTGCGGGGAAGGGCAGCGCCATCACACGCATCATGGAAACGCTTAATCCCCGTGTATGCCGGATCGTAGCGCTTGCCAAGCCGACCGAACGCGAGCAGAGCCAATAGTACTTTCAGAGATATCTGGTACATCTACCGGCAGCGGGTGAAATCGCTTTGTTTGACCGGAGCTGGTACAATCGGGCCGGGGTAGAACGGGTCATGGGATTCTGTACGGACGAGCAACATCAGGAATTTCTACGATCGTGTCCGGAATTTGAGCGTATGCTGGTGCGGGAAGGTATCCATCTTATCAAGTACTGGTTCTCTGTAAATTCTGAAGAGCAGGCGAGGCGTTTTGAAAAACGGATCAAAAGCCAGGTCAAACTTTGGAAGTTCAGCGATATGGATCTACAGTCCTACATGAGATGGGATGATTATTCTCGTGCGAAAGATGATATGATGGCCTACACAGATATCAAGCAGGCCCCATGGTATGTCGTCCAATCCGACGATAAGCGCCGTGCCAGACTCAATTGTATCAGCCACCTGCTCAGTCTCTTCCCCTACACCTATGAGGAACCGCCTGATATTAAGCTCCCCGCTCGACAGATCGACATAGGATATGTACGACCGCCGATGGAAGATCAGGCGTTCATTCCGGAAACATACTGATGATGGAGATGATCAGAAAAAGATCTGGCCTTTCTCCGTGGTCTCCGAGCCTCCCAAGATCTATCTGAAATACGATGGCAGGTAGCGGAGAGCATGGAAGAAACTCACTACCTACCAGGTTACATTATCCCATTTTCTCTCTTGGAATGATCTGGTCCCGCTTGGGACCAACGCCGATCCAGGTGATGGGCACGCCGATCCATTCTTCCAGCTGCAAGACATATTGTTGGGCCTGTGCGGGCAATGCTTGAAACGTGCGGATCTCAGAAATATCCTGCCGCCATCCCGGTAAAGTCGTAAGGACAGGTTGCGCCTGGTCGAGCTGGGCAGGCGGCGGAAAGGTCTCCATGCGTTCTGATCCATTTTCATAGGCGATACATACCGGGATGGTGTCGAGATAGCCCAGTACATCGAGATTCGTCAGAACAACCTCCGTGGCCCCCTGTATCCGGCACCCGTATTTTGTGGCCACCACATCAAACCAGCCGACACGACGCGGTCGGCCGGTCGTGGCGCCGTATTCTCCCGCATCACCACCCCGTTTACGCAATTCCTGGGCTTCAGGGTCCTGCAACTCCGTCACAAATGGCCCCGAACCTACACAACTGGAATAGGCCTTCGTCACAGTGAGCACCTGCTGAATAGCCGAAGGCGGTAAACCGGCCCCCACCGAAGCAAAGCCAGCCAGCGGTGACGAAGACGTAGGATAAGGATAAATACCATGGTCAGGATCACGCAAAGCCCCTAACTGGCCTTCCAACAGAATATGCTTGCCGGCGGCAAGGGCATCATGAACCAACGTGACGGTATCGTCTACAAAAGGTAAAATGGCTTGTCCGGCCTCCAGTAATTCCTCTACCAGTGTATCTGCAGATAATTCAGGCTTACCGTATAAATGCCTGAATAGCACGTTTTTTGTTGCAAGGGCCCCTTCAATCTGCCTTTTCATACGATCTGGATAATTCAGATCGGCAACCTGCACACCAACCTTGGAATATTTATCAGCATAAAACGGTGCGATACCCTGACGGGTTGATCCGAAGGCATTGGCTCCACGGCGGTTCTCCTCATACTCGTCCATCAGGATATGATACGGCATCACCAGCTGGGCCCGATCTGAAATTCGAATATCAGGCATGGGCACCCCTCGCTCTTTCAATGTATCGATTTCCCCGATAAAGGCATTTATGTTCAAAGCCACACCAGGCCCCAGCACATTAACCGTGTGCGGATAGAACACACCGGCGGGAAGTAAATGGAGCGCAAATTTACCATAGTTGTTTATAATCGTATGGCCGGCATTGCTGCCCCCTTGAAACCGCACCACCACATCGGCCTCCGCAGCCAAGATATCGACCATCTTACCCTTACCTTCATCTCCCCAGTTAGCACCGACTATTGCAGTTACGGACACGACACGCCTCCATTTATTCTATTTCGATTAGTGATACAGCATGCGAGATACCGCTGAGATGAACGTCTATAGCAGGACTGGCGGGGACCGTCTCTTCCATCGCTTCCATCGTGGAAGCAGTAACGACCACACCTGCCCTCGTATTTTCTACCGCCCAGTCCATGGCCAACAGCGCGATACTGACTGTTTCGCCGATCACATCCGGCCGGGCGTAATCCGGATGGCCGATGGAACCGAAATACACCTCTCCGGTACATAGGCCCACTTTGAGCGGTTCTGTTTCAATTAGACGCATATGCAGCGCCGTACGTACCCCCCGTTCCGCGTGGCCAGCCCCGGAGAAAAAACATAACAGGCCAGGCCCCGTAAATTTAATCGGGATACCATCATACCGCAAAACCGATTCCGTCGCTTGATAACAACGGGCATTGATCCAGTCCGCGAAAGTTTTGGGAGACAACGATTCAGATTTACTACGGGCCGTCTGAACTCCCGACGCCAGGACCGTAGCAGTCATCACATCCGGATCATTGACATCCCCCCCCATCAACCAGTCGATAGACACCCCGAGCAAACGCGCCAGCGGACGCAGCAACGAAATATCCGGCGCATTCTCCCCACGCTCCCATTTGGATACCGCCTGCGGACTGATCTGCAAAGCATGAGCAATGTCATGTTGCTTGAGACCGTGTTTTTCACGCTGTAAACGGATACGATGGCTAAGGGTTTGTAAAAACATTAGTGATTGGTGATGTTAGTGATGGGGTGATGGGAAAGCTGTTCAGTAATGATAGGGATTTGGTGGGGAAAAGCAATGATGATCCAGTTGTTTTTTGAGAACGGGGGGGTTGAGGTAGAATTGGATTGATAGATGAAGGCCCCGCGGGTCGTACATCGATCACTTTGTGGTTCGTCGTTTTTCAAAAGCTGAAATACGATCCACCCCAACAGTTTCAATGACGTCAAGTCCGGTCATCCCCGGCATCTGAAGATCAAGGAACTATAGCCCTTCGCAGACCGCGGACATCGGCTTATGTCATCAAAGGGATATTTCGGGCGTAATGGCCGGGGTTACGGCGAAGAAATTCGGTGCTTCTCCAGCCAGTCGGCCATCGATGACAAGAGGCGGGGGTCGAAATCCGGGGGAGAGGCCTTTTGGAGAGACAGCAGGTGGTCTGCACCAGAGAGTAATATAAAATCAAACGGTTTATGATGTGCCTTCTTCAACCGTTCAAGGTTACGGATGCTGGCCTGTGTCGGTATACTAAAACCATGAAATGATATCACAACCCCCGTGGATACGGGGTCAGGTTCTCGAAACCAGTTGCTGTAATCAGATAATTATCCTCGGAGCGCACGCCACCGCCACCTGGTATATAAACCCCTGGTTCAAGGGTACAAGTCATCCCTTCCTCGAGAATATCATCACTGGCAGGGATGAAAAATGGGGCCTCATGAGCGTGGAGCCCGAAACCATGGCCACCGTGGTGCGGAAAATAGTCCCCATAACCCTCCGCAACGATGGTGTCGTACATGGCCTGATACACATCACGGGCCAATATGCCAGGACGCAATAGCTGTTCTCCGGCGTCAACCGCTTTAAGCACCACATCTTGCATTTTGATCTGTTCAGCTGTAGGCTTGCCGCCGACGGCAAAGGTTCGACACGTATCCGCCCAGTAGCCTTCGGTCGTCGTCCAGAGATCAAAGATAAAGAGGTCCCCGTTTTGCAATACACGCCCCGTCGGCCACCCACCAATCCCTTCAGCTCGTTCGCCCGACACAAAATCACCGTAGAAAAAAGTATACTCCCCGGCTGACCTCGTAAGCGCCGCGCTACCCGCCAGCAACGCGTCCAGTTCCGTTCTGCCTTCAGCAATCGTCTCTTTGACCGTCTTGTAGGCCAAGGCAATCTGCGACTCACTCCGCCGTATCAAGGCCAGTTCATCGTCTTCCTTGATCCGACGCATGTGCAGAATGGTATTCGAAAGGTCCGTCATCGCGGCAGATGGATATAATTCCTGAAGCAGCATGGTGACCGATGTGGCTTGATACCGGCTTTCAATGCCGATCTTCTGCGGCTTACGCTGATCACCCACAAGACGCTCACGTAACACCGCCAGCGCATCATCAAGATGGGTCACCATTTTATGATGAATATCATAATCGGTGTAGACAATCATCTCATCCTTATAGACCTTCTCTGCCAAGGACTTGAACATCTGGCTGTTAAGCAGCACAGAGCCGCGGTCGGGATAAACCAGCAGCAGGACTGATTTCATATCGGATACACCTACGTCCGGCCGTAAAAAGCCCGTCAAATACGCAATGTTCCTGGTGTCCGACACGATGGCCAGATCCAAACCCTGTTCTGCACAATCAGCCGCAAACCGCTTCAACCGCCCACGACAACGTTCTGTAGATAACATGGAACCCTCCTGAGTGCAGTGACGAGTGACGAGTGACGAGTGACGAGTTAAAACTCTCGTATTCTTGTCACTTATCACTTATCACTTATCACTGCCTTTAACCTATTCGGATAATTGGTAATAATACCATCGACGCCCAGCTCGATCATCCGGTGCATATCGCCCTCGGCATCGACGGTGTAGGTGTAGAAATCAAGGCCATGCGCATGGACATCCTGGACAAGCGTTTCCGTTACGAGCGTATACGATGGGACCACAATCCCGGCGTCGACAGATTCAGCCAGTCGTATGAGGTCTCCCTCACGGCCGATCAGCAAACCACGTGGCACCTGAGGCAACAAACGTCCGGCGTCGGCAACAACCTGCGGATGAAACGATTGGATGACCGTAAAATCGGTGGCTTCGGTTTCCATGATCATATCCGTAACCGTCTCCGTGATATCCTCCGGCTTGATCTCGATCAGCACACCCGCCCTGCCACGTATTAATTCCAACGCCTCCACCAGTGTAGGTATGCGTTCCCCATCTCCGGCATCCGCTTCAATGAGGTCACGGAGCGTAAGATCGCCTATCGCACCGGTTCGGTTTGTGGTCCGATCTAATGTACCATCATGGATAACCACGACGTGACCGTCTTTTGTCCGGTGTACATCCAGTTCCACCAGATCCGCACTATGTTCCAGTGCTAACCGGAACGCTGCCAGGGTGTTTCCTGGAGCCAATCCCTCTCCTGAGGCCCCACGGTGGGCTATGTTTAGAGGCTTATGCATGGTTATCCTTAAAATGAAGCAGGCGTGAAATCCACCTGTATATACTGTCGATCTGAAAATCCACCAACTTTCCCGTTTCATTGGCCTATGTAAAACGCCATGGTTCCCAACTCCGGAACCGCTTCTGCTGGTTTGGTCATGGCATAGCCCTGATCAAACCGCTTCCCGTCGCGCGATTCAACAGCGAAGACAGGGTTGGCGAGGACCGCAAGTAAAAGAACAAAAGGAAGACCTAAACAGATATGACGATGCATGATGCATCTCCAGTGCAGGATTAGCCACAAACATAACCGGCACAAAAATAGCGTGTCAAGGGAAACTCGTATACTAGCGTGAAGGGAAGGGACAAAAGGTTGGTTTCAGAACGTGGTGCTGTACGAGAACGTTTGATCGATCCAATTAAGAATCTCTCCTGTCCTGACAAGATCTCATGGGTTATCTTATACCCACGGAATTGCCTTATATCGGTCTATTCCTGGTGGATACAGGAGTAGGATGATACTATCTGCTTATCACCTACTAACAGGACGAGACCATGCAAGCCTATATAAACGCAGATCAATAATTACATCTGCTTTCACAAAGCATTGCGAAGGCAAACAGGACATTTGTCCCTTCAAAGGAGGATGACAGCCATACCAATCTGTATTTTGATCCTGTCGGCAACAAGATGGCAGGTCGGTGGATTGAAACGAACATGGGCCCTATGCTGCTGTCTTTAAATCTGACCAATCTCCAGTACGAATGGATCAATGACATGCATAACGTCGTTCAATCCTTTTCCTCATCGGGAAAGACGGCCGACGCGGTAGAACGTGAAATCGAGGCCCGGTTTGACGGAGTTGGGGCTTGATCCAAACGGCTTCACAGCCCCCATGTATTATGATCTACCCGATTATGGATTTAATAATGCACCTTTTCAAACCATCGACCGCGACGGATTATCGCAATGGCAAACATGGCGAGAACTTTCTAATCAGGCCGGTGAGGCCTTTTTAGGATACGTACAGACATCGAGTGAAAATCGAACCTGGTCGCATCATTTTGACACGGGAATTTTCACACAGATCAATACGCGGATGGGTGTAGGTTTCGGCCTGGCCATGTCAGACAGCATGGTGCCTTCACCTTATTTTTTTGACGGGCTACCTGTCGGATAAAGAAATCGATTACACCAACCCACCCCATTTAGACCGGGGCAACTGGAAAACGGAAGATTGGAAAGGCGCGGTGTTTCCTCTTTCCGATGTATCCGCCTTGAAAAGAGAAGATGGGGTCCGTGTGCTGAAGGCCTTTATGGTAGAGACGACCCTATGGTATCTCAGTCAATAAGTGTATAACGGCAAACTGGGTACGCCCCTGGGGGATTATGTGGTAGCTATTCGCTTTGCCTTGATGAGATAGAAGATATGTTAGTTGATATAGAGACAAGCATGGACGCATCAAGCCGGCGCTCAACATCAATCCCAATATGGCTCGCCTTCTTTCAGATTGGCCTTCAGCACCTCAGTGACAAGCGTCACACCAAGGCCGGGACCGTCGGGCACACGCAGGTTGCCGTTTTGTACGGTGACTGTTTCTTCTCCCATGGCTCTGATGTAAGGCCGTTCATACAGGCGCGTTTCGCTCATCAGAAAATTGCGGACCGAGGCGCCGAAATGAGCGGTGGCCATGTTCTGAATGAGTGTGCCGACGTTGTGCGTGACGACCGGAATGTAATATAAGTCCGCCAGGGCGGCAATTCGACGACACCCGGTGATGCCACCTGCAAACGCGAGATCCGGATGCACTGCATCTATAGCATTGTTAAGAATAAAGGGCAAGAATTCCCGGATGGCTTCGAGCTTTTCTCCCGTGCAGATGCGTATGCCAGACGCCTGTTTCAACGATTTCCAACTGTCCGAATACCAAACGGGTAGCGGATCTTCAAGCCAGAGGGGATGGACGGAGGCTAGCGCCTCCGATAAGGTAATCATACTCGGCAGATCCCATTCATTATGACAGTGGATGATGAGGTCCATATCACCGCCCATCGCCGCCCGGATGTTCTCAAATCCTTTGCGAATAACCTCTATTTCCATCGCCGTCAGCGTCTGGGAAGGAACGGCACCCTTGAAAACATGGACGCCCTGACCACAAAGCGGTTCGAAACCGAACTTGAGCGTACGGTAGCCATCCGGATGGGCCTTTATGGTATCCACCCAATCCTGATAGACGGCCTGATCCAGCATGTCCGGTGGGTTATCAGTATAGTATAGCGGCACTTCATCCCGGTATCGTCCGGTGATCAACGTCGATACCGATCGATTCAATATTTTACCGGCCAGATCCCATAAAGCGATATCCACACCGCTTACTGTCGGGATATGCGCCCGATAGGTATGTTGACTTGAAGCCATCGTATCATAGAGTCGCTCCACCGACAGGGGATCCTCATTCAACAACACGGGCTCCATATCCTTCAAGTGGGCCCGAACCACAGGCCCGGAAGCGCCAGCCTCACCATATCCTTCCAACCCCGCATCGGTTTCTACCTTCACCAATGATTGGCCAGCGCTGTCTTTCAACTCCATGGCTTTGAGGGCCGTGATACGTACCCGACTTTGTTCTGGTAAATCTGAGGTCATTGTATTCTCCCGGTGCCGTCAGCAAAGTGAGGAATTCATGGATGGCTTCAATGCTTGCTTGATGAAATTAACGCTTCACGCTTCACGCTTTTCTTTTCACTGAACGCCATAGATAACCCTTTACAACAACAGGCCCATTTTCATACTTTCTTTACAACAATCTTGTCATGCTGGACCAGGATCAAATATGACACTGCCGACGGTATCTTTAACCAAAGGCCAGATCGCCTCTTTCCAGGAAAAAGGGTATCTGGTCCTGGACGCGCTCACCACCCCGGATGAGGTGGATCGTTTACGCCTGATTTATGACCGGCTGTTTTCCGATAAGACCGGTTGGGATTCAGGCAATCAGTTTGACCTGGCAGGAACGGATGAAGAAGATCAAGCCACGCTGCCGCAACTGTTAGGGCCAAGTCAGTATGCCCCCGAACTCAAAGAAACAAGGTATCTGAGAAATGCGCAAGAGATAGCCAGCCAACTTCTGGGCGAAGAGATGTCCCCCAGAAACGGCGAGCATATGATCTATAAACCGCCGGGCATCGGCGCGGCGACCCCCTGGCACCAGGATCAGGCCTATCATGATCCTGCAACTCAGGCGGACGGCATCAATTTCTGGATGCCATTGGACGACGCAACGGTTGAGTCGGGCTGTTTACATTTCGTACCGGGCAGCCACAAACTGGATGTCTTACCGCACCACCCCATCAACCACGACCCACGTATTCACGGGCTGGAGGTGGACGACCCCGAAACCTGGGCCTCGAGAGGCGTCGCCTGTCCAGTGCGGGCGGGCGGAGCGACCCTGCATGCGGCCTATATGCTCCACTATGCCGGCCCGAATCGAACCGTACACCCCCGCCGCGCCTATACGCTGACCTTCCGGTTGCCGGCGGTTCCACGAGAGACAGCCATCGATAATTACTGGTCCCGCAGTCAGCAGACCGCCCGGGCGGAACGGGCGGAGAAGGCAAAGAGGTAAGAGGAAAGGTGAGATGAAAGAACTAACCACAGACCAGATCGACGCCTACCACGAACAGGGGTACACGGTTGTCGAAAATATGTTTCCCCTATCCGAGCTGGATGATCTGAACGACGAGCTGGACCGGCTGATGGAGGAAGGCGCCGGAGAAAACGCGCACGGCAAGGGATGGATCATGCAACTGGGGCTGGTCAGCAACGTGACAGAAGCGTTCTGCGCCGATGCACGTATTCTGGATCTCATCAAACCGCTGGTTTACCCCGGCATTGCCATCTATTCTGCCAAGCTGGTTTCCAAAGAGCCACATGACGATTCCATTTGCCACTGGCACCAGGATGATGCGTACTATACGAAATTCTCACAGAGCGAACGACGCATGTCGATCTGGATTTCGTTGCAGGATACGATCATTGAACACGGCTGTCTGGAAGTCATTCCCGGCAGCCACAAACGGGGGCTTCAGCCGACGCAGATCCGTAAAGAAGGCACCTGTACCCTGGCTATGGATGTGGACATCAACCTGAATGAACGGGTATTATGTCCTGTTAAAGCTGGGACCATGATTTTATTCAGCTCCCTGCTCTGGCACGGTTCCGCCGGTAATCAGACGAACCAGCGACGGCGGGCGTTTATCGTCTCCTATCAGGAAGCAACCGTACAGGGCGGTAATGGGCGACAGTGGAAGGTTTTGAGATCGGTACAAATGCAGTGACAAGTGACAAGTAATTAGTAATTTGGAAGTGGACTTTTATTTATGCTACGTAAAATACGCTTACACACCATAGCGCTCATAGCTACCCTCCTGGCGCTCCCGCTGGGTTGTTCTTTTTTGATGCCGGCTGAAACGCCGATCGTATTTGTCCATGGCAATGGAGACACGGCGGCGGTGTGGTATACGACCATGTGGCGGTTCGAGGCCAATGAATATCCCCGTGACTATCTGTTCGCCATTGATTTTACCTACCCGAATTCAAGAGCCATTGATGACGTCCCTCAGGAGGGTCGGTCCTCTACAACGGATCAGATGAATCAACTCAGTGAATTTGTGGATGACGTTATGGACGAGACGGGAAAGGATAAAGTCATACTCATCGGCTCTTCAAGGGGCGGGAACGCGATACGGAATTACATCAAGAACGGCGGTGGAGCCGTGAAGGTCTCCCGTGCCATTCTTTGCGGTGTGCCGAATCATGGGACTGTAGCCCTGGACAGCATGATGATCGGGAGTGAGTTCAATGGGACACAGCCCTTCCTTAAAGGGTTGAACGATGGTTCAGAAGTCGTTGGCGGCGTAAAATTCATGACGATTCGAAGTAACCGGTTGGACAAATACGCCCAGCCGGACGGCGCGGCACTTGGTTTCCCTGGCGTACCGACCGGTGTGGGGTACGACAGCCCCGCGCTCGAAGGCGCTGAGAACATCGTAGCTCCCATGCTGGATCATCGGGAAGTGGCCTTTCATGGCCTGGCATTTTTGCATATGTATGAGTTTATTACCGGCGTGAAACCGAACCGCTTTGATGCCATCCCGGAAGAAGAACCGGAATTAAATGGCAAAATAAACGGCATGATGGGGACGATACCAACCAATATTGGCTTACAAGGTGCCCAGGTAGAAATTTATGAAGTATCAGAAGAAACCGGTGAGCGAGAAGGAGAGGCCAAGCATACGCAGACGACAGGGGAAGACGGTCTGTGGGGACCAATTACTGCTGACCCGGATGCCTATTATGAATTTGTCATCACGGTTGCAGGACATCCAATAACGCACATCTATCGATCCCCGTTTCCGCGTTCGAGTGAGGTGATCCATCTGCGGCCTGGGCTCTTCGCTGAGGGCCATGCGGCGGCGGGGAGTATCGTTATGATGCGCAGACCACGCGGCTACTTCGGTCAGGATCGGGATACGTTCACGCTCGATGATCAGGTTCCTGAAGACGTACGGAAAGGGATTCCCGTCGATTCAACCAGTAAGCTGAAACTCGATCCGGCGCCCACGAGGGCGGTAAAAGCCGTACTCGGTTATGAAACGATTACTGTACAATCCTGGCCGGCGCAGGAGAACCATCTCGTGATCGCAGAGTTTCATTATTGATCCGGGATGTCAGGTCAGGTAGCAGATGGTTTGTCGTAGATATCAATTTATCAACCATAATTCATCAATCATAATTCATGCGCTCATCAAGTGACCATCTTAGGCTTACAATAGACCACACAATGCCGATGCTCGAAGCGATGCCGAATGAACAAACCGGGCATAAACCGGCACCAGAGCAGTGGTCTCCCGGAGAAATAATCGGGCATCTGATCGATTCGGCCTCTAACAACCATCAGCGGTTTGTTCGGGCTCAGTTCCAGGATAATCTGGTCTTTTCGGGCTATGATCAGAATGCCTGGGTCGTGCAGCAGAATTATCAGACAGCCGATTGGTCGGCCCTGATCACGCTATGGCATAGTTTCAATACCCATCTGGTGCATGTCATACAGAACATACCGGTGCAGGAGGCAACGCGTAAACGGCATCCGCACAACCTGCATGAACTGGCCTGGAACACGGTTCCCGCCAAGGAGCCCGTCACGCTGGCTTATTTCATGGACGATTATATCGGTCATCTCAAACATCATCTAAATCAGATCTTTCCGACGACATTTTGATTTGTGCCTGTCATTATATGATGCGCACGGTGCCAAATCACCAATCACCAATCACCAATCACCATTTCTACAGGGTGTCCCCATGTTTCAACTTACAGACGAACACATTGCGCAGTACCAGGAAGATGGCTATCTGATGGTGGAAGGGCTGTACGATCAGGAAGAAATGGATCTGCTGATGCAAATCGGCAAATCGGATCAGGAAAAAGTGGACCTGGTCCACGCCTCCGAAGATGCGGACGGACGGCAAAGTAAATTGTGGCTGACCTCGGATATCGATAAAGAGGATATTTACAACGGATTCTGTCATGGCCGCCGCATCGTCGATACGATGGAGCGATTGATGGAAGACGAGGTATATCTGTACCATTACAAGATGATGGTGAAGGAGCCCAAGATCGGTGGCGCGTGGGAATGGCATCAGGACTACGGATACTGGTATCTCAACCAGGCTCTGTATCCTGACATGGCCAGTTGCTATATTGCTGTGGATCGCGCGTACCGGGGTAATGGGTGTCTACAGGTCTTACGGGGTTCTCACAAGTTAGGCCGTGTCGAACATGGCCGCTACGGCACACAAACAGGGGCTGATCCGAAACGTGTGGAACTGGCCAAGGAGCATTTGGACCATGTGTATTGCGAGATGGAACCCGGTACCGCCTTATTCTTTCACGCCAATGTGCTCCATGCCTCTAATCCAAATGATAGTGACGACCCGCGCTGGAGCCTGATCTGCTGCTACAATACCAGGCACAACCCGTGCCTGGACCGAGCCGGTCATCCCAACTATCGGCATTTGGAGAAATGGAACGACAGCCGGATCAAAGAATTGGGTAGAAAACAGTGGGCGGAGATGCAGGATGTGGCCAGTAAAGGCTGACAAGGATCAGAACGAATGCCTCTAGGGCGCTGATTCAATTCACCGCTTTAGGCCTCCTCTTGGGTCACCACTCTCTCCATGAAGGGTTTCACCGTCAGCCCCTGCACAATGATGGAAAATACGACCACGCTGTAGGTGATGGTCAATAAGAGCGGTTTATGCTCATTTTCCGGCAGAGAGAAAGCCAGTGCAACGGAAATACCGCCACGCAGGCCGCACCAGACAAGGGCCGGTATGGCGCCTTTGGTAAATGTCTGGCGTATCGACAACAGCAGAATCGGACCGGACACACTGATAAACCGGGCCAGCAGTACAATAGGAATGGCCATCAAAGCGGCTTCCACAAAAGCGACATTGAACCGCATGACCAGAACTTCCAGGCCGATCAGAAGAAACAGAATGGAGTTGAGGATTTCATCAGTCAGGGTCCAGAATTTCAATAAATGATCCCGTGTCGTTTCACTCATGGCAAACTGGACCCCGTGATTGCCGATGAGCAAACCGGCGACAACCATAGCAATAGGGCCGCTGAGATGCAAGGCGTGGGCGACGGCATAGGTCACCATCACGAGGCCCAGAGAAATCAGGACCTCAAGAGAATATTCATCAATGGTTCGCATGGCCCGAAAGGCCAGATAGCCGGCGACTATACCCAGTAACGCACCGCCCAGCGCTTCGACAACAAACAGTTCCACCACGTCGGCCACGCCAATACCGCCCTGTTCGCCACCGACAGCAATAGCCAGGACAATAGTAAACACCACGACGCCGACCCCGTCATTAAACAACGATTCACCGGCGATCTTGGTTTCCAGAGACTTAGGCACATCCACGGTCTTCATGATGCTGAGTACCGCAACGGGATCGGTCGGGCTGATAAGCGCACCGAAGACGAGCGCCCAGACAAACGGTATGGACAGCCCAAAAAGGGCCATGGTCCACCAGAGCAGGCCACCGACGAGAAAGGTAGATATTAACACACCGATCGTAGCCATCAGTGAGATCGCCCATTTGCGGTCGGCGAGATCTCCGAGATTGACATGCAGCGCACCGGCGAACAACAGAAAACTCAACATACCATTCATAAGCGCTTCATGAAAATCGATTTGCGCAAACATATCTGAGACAAGCTGGCCGATATGAACTGAGGGCACCAGCAGATCGAACAGAACAATCATGAGGGACGAAATCAGGGCTATGATGACCAGGCCGATGGTATGTGGCAGGTGCAGATACCGATGATTTAAGAATCCGAAAAAAGCGGATAGCCCGATCAACACAGCCGCAATATCAAATATGGTCATATTATCATCCCGAACCTTACGTATTCCAACAGACGGCCCTCGTAGAGACGTCCTGTATCCCGTCTCTACGCCGCAGATATCAAACGGATATAGTATAAACAGAACCCGGTGGCAAATCAAGCTGGATCATAAGGACCTTATATGCTGAACATCGCTTTAATCGGCTGTGGTGGGATGGGCAATACCCACCGTCGAGCCCTTCATCTGCTGAAAGACCGGGCTCGTGTGAGCGCCGTAATCGACCCCGACCCGGACCGTGCCCAGGCCGCTGCGGAGACCATTGGATGTGATCGCACCGCCCGTGATTACCATGAGGTCATGGATACCATTGATGCCGCTATTGTCGCCGTGCCTCATCATCTGCATCACGCGATCGGCATGGATCTGCTTCGCGCGGGCAAGCATGTGCTGATGGAAAAACCCATGGCCAATACCGAAGCACAATGCCTGGACCTGATTCACGAGACGGAAAACAGGAAGACGACCTTCATGGTCGCCTACTGTATGCGCTTTCATCCCGTTGTCGTTGAAATGGAAAAATTAATCAAGAACAAGACCTATGGCGACGTCTTCCAGCTTTCCATATGGACCGAGCAGCATACACAACGGGAACCGGGCAGTTGGATACACCGTAAAGACACCCTGGGCGGCGGCCAGTTATTCAGCCATGGATGCCATTATATCGATATTCTGCTGCACTGGATGGGTGAGCCCGTCCAGGGGACACACCTCGGCAGCAATTTCGGCACCCCGTGGATGGAAGGCGAAGGCACCTCTAACGTATCGATCAAATTTTCGAATGGGGCGTTGGGCTATCATTTCGGCACTTGGGGGGCCCAGGGGACGCGGTTAAAATATGCCTTTCATGCCCACTGCACAGATGGTATGTTAGAAGGGCAAATCAGTCAGGGTCGCCTGATCTTGCACCGGAATGCAGCAGAGGAGGCTACAGGGCGAGAACAACTTCTTTTTGAAGCTGAGCCGGGCAAACATGTACAAAATGAATTAATCCACTTCGTTGAATGTATTGAAACCGGGAAGCGTCCCATCACTGACGGTCTAAACAGTTTACAAAGCCTGCGCGTCATCTGGAAACTGTATGAAGCCGAAGAGCAAGGCCTCGTAGCTGACCTGAGAGGCCTGGGATTCTAATCCGATACCCTCCCTGATTATGATCAGGGAATTAGGAAAGGATAAAATAATGAGCAGATTAATACCATATCTACTTACCGCCTGTATTGGTTTTATCGGCATAGCTGGATGCGGTGCGCCGGAAGAGCTGCCGGAACCGACAGCCGCTCCGGAGATGACGAAGGCAATGCCCGAAAAGATAGAGCTGGAAGTGCTTCACATCAGTGAGGAATTCGCCAACATCAATACGAACATCACCCGTGAAGAATTGGCAGCAAAGGATATCTCTGATGGCAGCTGGATTGCCGTGACCTACAAGGGCAAGACGTATCCGATGCTGATGAGTAAAGACTACGGCGATGTGGAAAAAGGCGATTGGATCGCCCGGATTGATGAAGAGGACAACCGTCTGCAGCTGGCCATCAGCTTCGGCAATGCTGCTCCCGATATGGGGGTTGCTATTGGGGATAAGCTGGAAATACAGTTGACCGAAGCACCGGCCATGGAAATGGAAACCGCCAAATCTCAGCCGGCGGGTTAATAAAACGGAACCCTTTTGCCAACAGAACGGCCGAACATCCTTCTCATCACCAGCGACCAGCAGCACTGGCATACCATGAGCTGTCTCGGTGCCGAGGTCCGGACGCCCAATCTGGACCGGCTGGCGGCTCGCGGGACGGTCTTCCAACGCGCCTATTGTCCCAACCCGACCTGTACCCCGACCCGTGCCTCGATCATTACGGGGCAGTATCCAAGCCAGCACGGGGCGTGGTCTTTGGGCACCAAATTGCCGGAATCAGCGCATACCGCCGGCGAAGATTTCATAGATGCCGGCTATCGTACGGCGCTGGTCGGCAAAGCGCATTTTCAGCAGACGCAGGAGCACGAAGACTATCCGTCGCTGGAATCGTACACCTACCTCCAGGATCTCGATTTCTGGCGAAATTATACGGAACCGTTCTACGGCTTTGAGCATATCGAACTGGCGCGTAACCATGCCGATGAGCAACTGGTCGGCCAGCATTACGCGATCTGGATGGAAGAAAACGGGCTCGCAAACTGGAGAGATTATTTCCGACCACCAACTGGGACGGCCTCCGACCAATATCTCTCCTGGCCTCTACCGGAACGCTACCATTACAACACCTGGATTGGTGAACGGTCCAGTGCCCTCCTCGAACAGTATACAGCCGATGCCAATCCGTTTTTTCTATGGGCCAGTTTCCCGGATCCGCACCCGCCTTATCTTGTGTCGGAACCGTGGGCAACCATGTATGATCCTGCGCAGATCACGGTGCCGGAAGGACAACCCGGTGAACACGACCGGAATCCGATCCATTTTCAGATGTCCCAGCAGAAAAGTCCCGACTTCTCCGCCTGGCAGGAGACGGGAGGGCATACCATTCATGGCTTCAGTTCCCATCTGTGTGATCGGGATACACTGGCCAGAGAAATCGCGGTGTACTACGGCATGATCTCGATGATGGATAAATATATCGGACAAATCCTGGATACGCTAGACGGTACGGGACAGGCGGACAACACCCTCGTTGTTTTCACCAGCGACCACGGCCATTTTTACGGGCACCACGGTCTGTCCGCCAAGGGGCCGTTTCATTACGAAGACGTCATTCGTGTGCCGTTTATCGTTCGGCATCCCGGCCAGGTGCCCGCCGGCGCGAAATGCCACGCTCTACAGAGCCTCGTTGACCTGGCCCCCACGTTCCTGAGCACCTGTGGTATCGACATCCCTCGGACGATGACCGGCGTAGATCAAACCGCCGTCTGGCGCGAAGAAACCGACCACGCCCGTGATCATATCATCGTGGAAAACCACCATCAGCCGACCACGGTCCATGTCAAGACCTACGTCAGTGACCGATACAAGGTGACGACCTACTTTAATCAGGATTACGGTGAATTATTCGATCTGGAGGAAGATCCGGGCGAGTTCAACAACCTCTGGGACAATCCGACCGCTCAGGATCTGAAAGCGCGGCTCATCCTCAAATTACTCCATGCCGAGATGGGCAAAGAACCCCTCTGGATGCCGAGGGTGTCGGGGGCTTAGAAGGGGAGTTGTTCCTGGTGCTTGGTTTAAAACACGCTTTTACAAAGGTCATGTCGGCAACCGCCCTCCTGATGCACATCGAACATAGCTCTCGGCTCTACAATCTGCGTGCCGCCCAACGGACCGCATTGGTCAAGAGCTTAAGAAAGTCATTGTCTTTGAAATCCTCTTGATGCCCCAGTGAAGTATAAAACACCCTGCCCCCGTTATGCATACGGGTCCAGGCGACCGGCTCCTCATGCTCGTCGGTGTGTCCTGTAAGCAACAGCGTGGTATCCTCCGCTATAGGGGTATTTATATACAGACTGCCTTGAGAATCAAACGGCTCTACCTGAGACAGAATAGGGTGTGCTACAGCGCCTGATTCCTTTGTAATATGTGCGACCGGCCCGCCACCATAATGACCTTCGTAATTGCCACCCTGCACTTCTTTATCGAACGCAAGCCAGTTCTGAAACGCATGGCTGGCCGTACGAACCCCTACAATCGGTCGTCCATCCTGACAGTACTTCATAAATCGATCGAGCTCCGCCCCGGCCGTATTAACTCGCCGCGTAAACACGAGCAGGACATCCGTGTTTTCTATGGGTTCCAGCGACTGGTGGTCATCTTCAGACTGATAGACGATCAGCGTTGTCTCTATCTTGGGACGATGCTTGGCAATATAATCCTGGTACAAGGTAAGCGAGGCTTCAGATTCGTATTCAAACGATCCGGAAATCATACACAGGCGAAATGGATCCATTGTGGGCTCCTTATAAGGCCAATTGTTTCAAGGCATCAGCCCTGGAACAAGGGCGCCTATTATCAATGATCAACCTAAACATACGTTAACAAAAACTGCTCAAGCGCATCGGCGAACGGGCCGGTCAGGTTGTGTTCGTGTACTTCGGCGCGGAAATCGATGCGGTCTTCGGCATGGTATAAACGGTAGATCTGGCGGGTGAACCTTTCTACGTCATCGAATCCGCTTACCGGCCACCACTGGTCCGGCAGGTTGGCGCGAACCAGCAGAGGACGTGGGGCGATGGCGCCGTGCAGGTGTTCGATGTCGCAGACATTCAGGATACCAAAGGGAAACGGTGAAGAATCCCCATTGGCAAAATAGGATGCCATCTCGACCATGTGGATCGTGAACGTGGTCGCCGAACAGATCGGCGCGACGGCACAGAAGCTTTCGTCGAGGGCACCGGCAAGCCAGGTGTCCATCCCGCCCTGGCAAAGTCCGGCCACAGCCACACGTGCCGGGTCGATGTCGGCCCGCGACCGCATGTATTCGCCGCATCGCATGGTTTCGGCCGCCCGCATGGCAAGTTGGCTGATGCCGATTACATCGCCCATACTCATAAACAGCGTCATGCCGCGCCGGGCCTTGTCCTCAAAGTCGGATGTTTCGCCGAAGGGGGCGTGGTCGGGGACAAGAACGGCGTAGCCCTGCTGGGCCATACGTACACCGAAGGCCTGATAGGCATGCTTCCATTTATCCTCCGGCCATCCCGGGTTCCACACCACGGCAGGCATAGGATGATCGGGAGGTGCTTTCGGAAGAAAAACGAACGCCGGAATCGCATAATCCTCATCCACATATACGTCAACCCGCTCCAGCACCACGTCCTCCCCCACATCGAGCCGGGCGCGGATCCGACTTTCTTCCAACGGCGGAAAATCGGGCACGCCGATCACACGGGGCAATTCTGTATGCATATGTGTACGGAATGCTTCCCAGTCTTCCCGACTGGAAAAGTCCCGTGGCAACTGAGCTGATTTGCCCATCACCTGCTTCTGCATCCATCGTATAGCGTTGGTCTTCTGCCCAAGCGGCTCGTCAGACGAGGTCTGCTGATCGGTATTGAGAGTGGACATGGTGAACTCCTGAAATAATTGAGATTGAACGACTATATCAAAGTACACAACAAAATTTTATCAGCACAGCGATGCGCATTCACCGTAGCTTGGCGGGGTGTCTTCATTTGTCATCCCGACCGAACGCATTGAGCCGAGAGAACTGGTACGTGCAGTGATGAGTGACAAAACCGCATCATCCGCCCGGACAATACGCCTTCACTTCGTCTGATCCCAGATCCGGTCCCAGATCCACAATATCTGATCCGGATCGGCCCGTTCGGAGGGAGTACGGGTGGGCAGCATCGGCATAACCAGCCCGTTTTTTATTTCACCCACAATGAATGAAAACACGTAAAACGGTTCCTGCCCCATACGTAGATCGGTGATGCTCACGTGATCATTTTGAGCTCTGACGCGATAAAAACCTTTGGTGAACCATTGTAGTCGCTGTACAGGCCAGGTCCCTGCAATGTTACGCAAAAGCGGCGGTTCACTTTCGTACCAGGTCAGTCGAATAGAATCCGCCTTATCGAAAAGCGAATAGAACCCTTCTCCATACCGATTGCCATCTACAAAAACCACCCGCCATAGCAAAGTAGTGAACGGTGCGGCGGCCGTGACATAGGAGGCATTTGCCAGATGATGTTGCGCCGCCGTGGAGGCTGCCATGCGTTCCACCTGCCATTTCCCCGCTATGGAAAAAACGAGGTACGCGCTGCTCAATATCAATCCTGCCGTATTCAGATAACGACCCCGGAGGCTGTTGCGGGACATGATCAGCGCACATAACGATCCGGCCAGCAAGGGCAGCGTATAGGCCGGATCAATAATAAACACGGTGGACCAGGTCACAGGATATTCCGAAAATGGCCAGAAGATCTGAGTGCCGTAAACAGTAAAGCAATCCAGGAGTGGATGGGTGATAAGTACGAGAAACACACCGGCTAACCATCGCTTACGATAGATAGACGTAGAAGGATGGATACGTACAATCAGCCAGGTCAGGATCGGGGTCAGCACCGCCAGGAAGAGAAACGAATGGCTGAAGCTCCGATGATAGGTGAAATCTTTGATCGGATCGCCAAAGGGAATCAGAACATCCAGGTCAGGTATCGTACCCGCTATAGCACCCCAGAGAAAGGCCTTCCGCCCAACATACCTGCCGACGACCGCCTCACTAACCGCAGCCCCAAGGGCAATTTGTGTGATTGAATCCAATTATTTTCCTCCATTGCTCGTACGGGCACGGCACGCCGTGCGCTCTGCAATTCATCCGCAATTTGCAAAATATAACACTTGCTATCCAAAGACAACGTGAATATGATTTATCTCATGACCACACGCCCCAACATACTTTGGTATTGCACAGATCAGCAACGGTTTGACACCATCGGTGCCCTGGGCAATCCGTATGTCCAGACGCCCACAATAGATGCCCTCGTACGCGAAGGAACCGCCTTCACGCGCGCCTACTGCCAGAGTCCGATCTGCACGCCGAGCCGGGCCAGTTTTATGACCGGCATGTATCCCAGCCGGATACATAACTGCCGTAATGGAAACGACACATTTCCAAACCATCCACCGCTGATTTCAAAATTGCTCGCCGATAGCGGCTACGACTGCGGCATGGCAGGTAAATTTCATCTCCTGAGTTCCGGGCAACGGACCGAGCCGAGACTGGATGATGGCTATCGGTACTGGCAGTTCAGCCATGCTCCCCGGGACGATTGGGCGGAAGGCCATCACTATGGCGACTGGGTAAAGGCGCGCGGTGGCGATCTTAATGCGTTGCGTACCGACGAAGACCGGGTGCCGCCAGAACTACATCAAACCACCTGGGTCAGCGAATGCGCCCTGGAATTCATCACCGAAGACCGGGCACCTGACACGCCCTGGATGCTCACACTTAACCCATACAGTCCTCATGAGCCGCTCATTCCGCCACGCGCCTATGCCGAACAGTTCGATCCCGCCAACATGCCCGGGCCCCATTTCCAGGAAAGCGATCTGGCGCAACAGCTGGCGCTGAAGGACGTCGTCTTTCAAACGGAAGCCCGACATCCCGACACCTTCGATGGAAAAAAACAGCAAGCCCTCTATTATGCCATGATCAAACAGATCGATGACCAGTTCGCCCGGATTCTCGACGCGCTGGAGCGTACCGGACAAAGAGAGAATACGGTTATCATCTTCACCAGCGATCATGGAGAGGCTTTAGGCGATCACGGGTTGTTATGGAAAGGATGCCGGTTCTACGAAGGTCTCGTACGGGTGCCGCTCATCTTTTCCTGGCCGGGACATATGCAGACCAACCTGCAAAGCGATGCGCTGGTCGAACTTCTGGATATGTCGGCCACCATGCTAGAATTGGGCGGTGTGGATCTGCCGGAGGACTTTCAGGGACGTAGTCTGATGCCTATCCTGAGCGGTGAAACGGCACCGGGGGCACATCGTGATTATGTTCGCTCTGAATATTACGATGCACTCGATGTCTCCCCATTAACCTATGCCACGATGTACAGAGACAGGCGGTACAAGCTGGTATCCTATCACACCCGTAACCTGGGTGAACTTTATGACCTGGATAATGATCCGTGGGAATTCAACAATTTGTGGAACAACCCCCAATGTCGGGATCTGAAATACACCTTACTGGAGGCCAGTTTCAACGCCACCATGATACAGAGCCTCGACGTCGGTTCCCGTCGTATCGCACCGATGTAGTCACCGTTAGCCCCCCATACAGGCCAATGAAATGAAGACGCGCCCTGGGTTGCGGCGGTCAGTATATCCTGATCCTTCCCGAATTAGCGCCGGTCAGAACAACACCTCAGATGACCGGAGCTTACCGCCCGCCGGTCACAACACCACCGACCTGATCACCCGATATGTAATCCCTTCTATAGTCTTATACCTCAATTATCATCTTGCTGTGACCGGTGATATATTGTATAACCATATATCGTCGTGCCCGACGCTAATACAATCGGCTACGATGTGTTGATCCGTTTTTTCATTCACCAAATCACCCATTCAAACAATCACCCATTCCACTATGACCCAATGGCGCGAATTTACCATCGAAACTGAAGGGACGGGTATCTCCGAACCGTTAAGTGAGCAGATCAATCTCCTCGGCACCATACTCGGCCACGTCATCCGCACGCATGCCGGCCAGAGTATTTTTGATCTTGTAGAAGAGTTAAGAAATCTCTGCAAGGAGGCGGCCGTCAATGAAGATGAGGCCTTACGGGACGAAGCGGCCCGTAAGATAGGCCAGCTCGATTTGAATGAAATGGTTTGGATTTTAAGAGCCTTTACGGACTTCTTCCATCTCGTTAACAAAGCTGAGCAGTTGGAAATCATACGCATCAACCGAGAGCGGGCCCATGCAGCAGATGCCGACCATCCCCGGCCAGAATCTATTGCGGAATCCATTGGGGAACTGAAAAAACAGGGCTATACGCTGGATCAGGTGATGGACATCCTGAATCGGCTTGATATCCAGCCCACCCTGACCGCCCACCCTACCGAAGCGCGTCGACAAACTATTCTCCTTAAACAACAGCAAATTTCGACGCTGATGGATCAGTATCGTCGGTCCGATTTAGCGCCAGAAGATAGAGACGATCTGCTTCATGCCCTCGACGCTCAAATCGGCCTTCTGGTAAACACGGATTCCGTTCGGTCCGAACGACCGAGAGTGCAGGACGAAGTGCTCAACAGCTTTTACTTTTTAAACCACACCATCTGGGAGACGGCCCCGCGTATCTATCAGGATGTAAAGCAGGCGCTGAAGCAATATTACGGCGAGATGCCCAACATACCTCCTTTCCTGAGATTTCGAACCTGGATGGGTGGAGACCGGGATGGCAACCCCCATGTCACCGCTGAGGTGACCCGATGGACGTTGGCGCAGAACAGGCAGACGGCACTGGCATCCTATATCTCGGAACTACAAGAACTTCGGAACGATCTCAGCCTTTCAGATCGGCGAATATCGACGTCAACAGCCCTACGATCCGCTCTCGAGGCGGATCAGGATTCCGGCCTGGTATCTGATGAAATCAAACGTCGGTATCAACACGAACCGTATCGCCTCAAAATCAGCTATATGATCGCCCGGCTTGACGAACTGAATGATACACCTTCCACAAGGGCATACACCAGCCGGGATCTCCTGTCTGATTTACAGCTTCTGGCCGACAGCCTGACCGCCGATGGCTATCACGATTTGACACAACACGGCCTGGTTTCACGCCTGCTGGCCCTGGTGGAGACCTTCGGGTTTCACCTGGCGGCCCTGGATATCCGTCAGCACAGTCAGGTCCATGAACATGCGATCGCCGAGATGCTGGCTATAGGCGGCGTAACCACGGCCTATACCACGCTGTCCGAAATAGATCGACAAACCCTCCTGGGCAACGAGCTCCTTAATCCCCGCCCCCTGCTTCCATTCGGTATTTCCTACTCCGATACCACCCGGTCAGTCCTGGAAACATTCGAGGTGATCCGTGAAGCGATAGCATTGAACCCCCATGCTATCGGCGGTTATATCATCAGTATGACACATACGGTCAGTGATCTGCTTGAAGTGCTTCTGCTGGCCAAGGAAACCGGCCTATGGACCTACCGGGACGGCGTGGTGACCAGCCCGCTAGATGTGGCCCCTCTGTTTGAAACCATCGGTGATCTGCAGGAAGCAGGCGAACGGCTTGACGTGCTCTTGAAGCATCCCGTATATCAAAAACATCTGGACGCACGGAACCGCTTTCAGGAAATCATGCTGGGCTATTCCGACAGCAACAAGGATGGCGGATATTGGATGGCTAATTGGGCTTTATACCGGTCACAGCAAGATCTCAGCCGAGTATGCCGGCAGGCCAAAGTTGATTTCCGTCTTTTCCATGGCAGGGGTGGTACCGTAGGCCGGGGCGGCGGTCGTGCAAGCCAGGCAATTCTGGCGATGCCCATGGATGTTCATACAGGCAAAATCCGCTTTACAGAACAAGGTGAAATTATATCCTTTCGGTATGCCATTCCCGAGATTGCCCGGCGTCATCTGGAGCAAATCGTCCACGCCATGGTGCAGACCGCAGCCTACGAAACAAGTGCCGTGGCATCCACGACCCCTGACATTCCGGCGGACTATTTCTCAGTGATGGACCGACTGGCCGACCTGTCGATGCAGGCCTATCGCCGTTTGATCCATCATCCGGATTTCTGGAACTGGTATATTCGGATGACGCCGATCGAACACATCAGTCACCTGCCCATTGCGTCCCGGCCGGTGTCAAGAAAGTCCCCATCGGAAGTGGATCTCGAAGGGCTGCGGGCCATTCCCTGGAGCTTCGCCTGGATTCAGGTACGATATCTCGTGCCAGGCTGGTACGGAATCGGGGAAACGCTTGATCAGATGATATCAGACGGGGAAACCGATCTGGCTGCCCTGCAACAGATGTACCGAACCTGGCCCTTTTTTCAAACGTTGGTTCGGAATGCGATGCGTGAGATGGCCAGAGCACGAGGCGTGATCGCGAGACGATATGCCTGTCTCGACAACAGCGCAGAGGCCGCAACGGCCCTGTCGGTGTGTGACTTGATCGAGGCTGAATTTGATCAGGCCACACGCGTTCTGCTGGCTGTCTCACAACAGGAGCGTCTGCTTGAACATCAGCCGGTTATTCAAAAGTCCATCTCCCTGAGGAACCCGTATACCGATGTCCTCAACCTCCTGCAAATTGAATTAATGCAACGATTCAGACAAATCGACCCTCAGGATCCGGACCTTGAACGACTCCGCCGGGCGCTGTTCATCAGCATCAACGGCATAGCAGCGGCTATGCAGAGTACGGGGTGAAACGGCAAGTGGGAAAGTGGGACGAGCAAGCCTGTAGCGTGTGTTCCGTATAATAAGTAGACCATTCATAGAGACCTATTATGATTATAACCCGACAGCATCTACAAGACATCGAAGAACAAACACTCGCCCCATATGCCGTGAAGAGTCACCACTACCAAGGGCGTCAGTACCCTGAAAAAGAGGCCGAGAACCGCACCCCCTTTCAGCGGGACCGGGACCGGGTGGTCCATTCCAAGGCGTTTCGGCGGCTGGAGTATAAAACACAGGTCTTCGTCTATCATGAAGGCGACCATTACCGGACGCGTCTTACACACACGATGGAGGTCTCCGGCGTTTCTCAGACCATTGCACGGAACCTCGGCCTCAACCAGGATCTCGCCACCACCATTGCCCTTGCTCACGATCTGGGGCATCCGCCATTCGGCCATTCAGGAGAAGAGGCCCTTGACGCCCTGATGAAAGATTGCGGCGGTTTCGACCACAACAAGCAGAGTTTACGCGTGATCGAATTATTGGAATGGCGCTATCCGGACTTTCCGGGTCTGAACCTGACCTGGGAGACCAGGGAAGGTATCGTCAAACACAATACGCCGTACGACACGCCGGATCCGGATGTATTTGAAGCGGGAAAGTGTGCGTCTATCGAAGCACAGGTCGCCAATCTGGCGGATGAGATCACCTATAATACCCACGATATTGATGATGGCGTCAGCGCCGGTATTCTCAGCCTCGACGAACTGGCCGAGCTCGATATCTGGGATGAGGCTATTCGTGAAGCAGCTGAAAAATCCGGGCATGTGGATGCCACCCGTCAACGGTATCAGATTATCCGGACGCTCATCAATCAACAGATCACCGACGTGATACACACCACGCATAAAAATATAGAGCAGCATGGTCTTCAGTCCGTGGACGATGTACGTGATCTCGGCCAGAATGTAGTGGATTATAGCCCAGGGTTGACTGAAAAAAATAGCCAGCTCAGGACGTTTCTGATGGATAATTTCTATCGACAATATCGAATCATGCGCATGTCGCGGAAGGCGACTCGGTTTATTGAAGATCTGTTCAACGAATTCCGGCAGGACCCGCGCCAACTGCCGCCGCCCGTCCAACGCGATATGGAAACCATGCCACTCGAACGGGCTATTTGCGACTACATTGCCGGCATGACCGACCGGTATGCTCTTGATGAGCATAAGCGTTTGTTTGACCCCCATGAGCGAGTTTGAAGAAGTTTTGAATTATGATTTTTGAATTATGAAAGGTAAAACCTGATTTATTTATAAAAAATGTGCTTCAACTCACCAACCATCACTCACTCACTAACCAGCAGAAGGGTTTTCCATGCCATCAGAAATCATTCGTGTCGCCATAGGCGGCCAGGGACGAAGTGGATATAAGATTCATGCCGATTGGTTGCAGCAGGTACCGGACAAATATAAAATTGTAGCCGTCGCTGATGAGATAGAGGAGCGGCGGACCGACGCAGCGCAGGCGTTCGGTGCCAGAACATATGCCGACTGGCAGGCTATGGTCGCCGACGGGGACTTTGACCTCTTCGTCAACGCCCTGCCCACACCATTTCATGTACCGGGGACGATCGCGGCGCTTGAAGCCGGAAAACATGTCGTCTGTGAAAAACCCATGGCGGATACGGTGGCGGATTTCGACCGGATGGTAGAGGCCGCTAAGCAGAACAACCGTGTCCTGGCGCCCTTCCAGAACAACCGACCGCAGCCCTTCTTCGAGAAAATTCAGGAGGTCCTGGCCTCGGGAGTTCTGGGCCGGATTGTCTATATCCGATCTTCCTGGGGAGCCTTCGCACGCCGGTGGGACTGGCAGACGTTGCAGAAGAACATGGGCGGCGGCCTGCGCAACACCGGTCCCCATGCCATCGACCAGGCGGTGGTCCTCTTTGGCTTCGACAAAACACCCGAGGTATTCTGCCGGATGGACTGCCGAAACCCCTTCCCCGGTGATGCAGACGACCACTGTACCATTACACTTTACGATCCAGACCGTGAAGCCCCCCAGATCGAGATCATTATCAGTGGCTACCTGGCCTATACGCAGGGGGATACCTACCAGATATCCGGACAGTACGGCGGCCTTTCTGGCGGAGCAAATGAACTGCGGTGGAAATATTTCGATCCGGCTAAGGCCCCGCATCAGGACATGTGGGGCTGGTCCGTGGACCGGCAGTACACCCGAGAAGATCTGCCCTGGGAAGAACGTGCCTGGGCTCTATCGGCAGCACAGGACAAACAGGCCGTTGGCTACACACTCAAATCCCTGCCAAGTGGACCGGAGCGGATCTATGACAATCTCTACGCGGCAATCACAAGCGGCGGCGACCTCTTCGTCTCTACCGATCAGATACGCCCGCAGATTGCGATTATTGAGGAATGCCTGAGACAGAATCCACTGCCGCGAAAAGGGTAAATGTCGCAGTCTCCGCGCTATCCTGAAGCCTGGTGATTGCAAAGCCGTACAGGCGTGCGTCCGCATTGCCCAAACGCATCGCATCCCGCGGTACCCCATCAACGGTGGTAAAAACTGGGGCCTCGGTTCACGGGTGCCAACAGAAGACGCCGTGCTGCTCGACCTGGCCGTCTGAACCCCATTGTTGATTGAACAGATGGCCTACATCACCGTCGAGCCAGGCAACAACCGGCCAGCACGCGATGAGCAACAAAAGCATATATGCCTATTCAAAACACCACCATCGCCCGTGAAAATTACCGCCACCATCCTTGGGCGCAAGCCATTGTAGAAGGGTGGAAACAGGAGGTCGCCTATGCCATGCAGCAGGATCGGGCTTTCTTCGACCGGATGCTGCCGGTCCTGACGCCGTGGCCGGAATACGGGCAGAATTGTCCGGCCTGCGTGGGGCGCCTGTCGGCCATGGGTGAGACCGGGTTGTATGAATGGGCGGTGGAAGATCCGGAGCGGCTCGTCTGTCAATACTGCCGGACCGAATACCCGAACGACGCTTACCCTGAGGCCGGCGAACTCTCCGTCCCGCGTATCGGGCAGACGTTCACCTTCTACCTGAATGACGAGGAACGGGCACATCCGGAAGATACCACCGGAACGTATGCCTACCGGTGGATCGACGTCCCCGTTCACACAAGCTGGCGCGGCATACTCCGGTCCAAACAGGGGCGGTGGTGCATCGATCAGGTGCTGCCGCTGGCCTGGTTATACGCCCTGACGGATGAGTTTGATTATGCTGAGCGGGCGATCTGGATCATGGACCTCGTGGCCGCACGCTATCCCGATTGGCTGTTTCATACCTATGACGGCACCTATGCCGATTGTCCACCTGCCGAGGCTGCAGCAGAACTGGGGCGGCATCCGCGCGGCGGCCGTTTTCCTGTAGAAACCATCATCACCGCCTTCGAAGGGCGGCACCTCGAAGGCGATCATGCTGTGCTTTTCAGAGGCTTCTGGGGCGCAGGCCGGTTCGGTTGCAGCGGCGGCGACGCCGGCATACTTCTGCAGATGGGGCTCGCCTACGATTTGATTCATGAGGTAAAAGACAGCGATGGTAGCCGTCTCCTGACGCCAGAGACGGACCAACGCATTCGCCGCGACCTGCTGCTGGCCGGGTGCGACGACATGGAACATTGGAACGAGATTAACAACAAGTGCGGCCCTGCCCGTGCTTTGAGTGCGATCATCGGTCGCCTGTTCAACCGGCCTCAAAGCGTCCGGCGGGCGATAGACGGGTTCGAAGCGCTGATGGAAAAAGGGTTTCATACCGACGGATTCTGCACCGAGTCACCGTCGTATGCGGATATGTTTCTCAACCTGATGCGGCAGGTCCCCGATCTGCTCGCGGGCTATACGGACCCGGTGGATTACGCGCCTGAAGCGGGCGAGCGGCTCGTCGACTTTGATCCATATACCTATTTCGCACGGTATCGCCTGGCCCTTGAAAGTATGATACGGATGCTCGACCCGAACCTGCTCTACCCCGTCATCGGGGATACGCACGCCGGTAACGGCCTCAAGTCGATTCATGCAGAAGTGCTGACGGCACATTATGGTAAGCAGTATGCCGGGTTGCTCGAACGGACGCTGGGCGCGCCCCTGGCTGAAACAGGCGATGAATACGCACTCCGGCATCGTGATCCTGATCTTATGGTTGACGCACCCACCGAATTGCCGCTCCGTACCGAATGGTGGCCCGCGTGGCAGGTCGGCGTACTACGCGGCGGTACACAGCCGGATCATACCGCCTTTTATTTCAACGGATATGCGCAGGGCGGCCACCGGCATTACGATACGCTCGGCATCAGCTACATCGCCCACCAGACCGAATTGGCCGCCGACCGTGGTTATATCTGGGATGATCCGCGGGGCGCCTGGACCAAAAGCACGTTCTCCCATAACCTCGTCACGGTCGACGGTGAAAATCAGAATCATCGGGATCGACGGTCCACCCTCGAACTATTCGGTCGGGGGCCGGGTATTGAGGTGGTGCAGGCATCGGCGCAGGCGTATACGCAGTGCGACCGGTATCAACGCACCTCCGCCTTGGTACAGCTGCCTGACGGCGGGAACTATGTCGTCGATTTTTTTAGAGTAGAAGGCGGACGGACCCACCACTACGGTTTCCACTGTAACGGCACGCTCCATCGTCCTGAGGGGACCACGGCGGTAGACAAGACGCTGGTCCCGAACCTGGATCAATGGTTGAAATGGGTACAGCACCCCGAAGCCGTACAAAAAGCTACGCCGTTTGAGTTAACCTGGACATACGATCAGGTTAGCATGAAGTTACATCTCCTCAGTGACATCGACCGGCTACTGATCGCCGATGCGCCGGGCTGGCGCAGTTGCCACGGCAGTCAGCTCAACGCGCCAGCCGTGCAGCAGATCCTGGCGGAACGGACAGATAGAGAAAGGGCGGTCAGTCACTTTGCTGCAGTGATGGTTCCCTATGCCGGTGCCGCCTCGCCGGTACGTTCGGCGCGGCTTTTGGCTTACGATGCCCGGAGCGGTGCGATGGCCGTGGCGGTCACCCTCGCGGACCGCACCGATTATATCCTGTCCGCACCGAATTATGCAGAACGGCAATATGGCCCTGTAACTATGGCTGGTCGATTCGGGTTCCTATCTGTTGATACTGTCAGCCGCCCCTTGAAAGCCTACCTCCTCGACGGCACACGGCTCGAATACGAAGACCTTGTGTGCAAAATCCCCCGTGGACGAAATACCATCTCGGTGCAAGCGGCGGAAGGCCGAATGTATACCTTGGCACGCCCCCTGCCGGACAACGCCCATAAGGTAACCGACTTCCTGTTGGCAAACGGCACTGGCCATGATATCGAATCGATACATAACAACACCATCCGCGTACGTGACTATCCTGCGACAAAGGGCGATGCGGTGACCTTGTTGCATGGGCTGTCCTGGCCCCGATGACGGTGTTTCTCATGACCGATTCTATTATTCCAGACCTGCTTGTAAGCCTTTCAATAGACGCCATGACCGTTCACCCCGTTCTATGACCGTTGGCTGTTATTTTTTATGACTTGAAATTTGTCTTATATATTATTATAGCGCGGTATAGCACCTATCCGTGATTTACCATTTGCGATTTGCAAAATCTAATAGATAACTTTGGCCGGTGAAAATCGAGAGATTCGTGTCCCGGTTTCCCCCCGCCAAGGCATATAGATGATAACCTCGGTTATCTATAAAACTCAATGGAGGGCAGACCATGTCAGACAACCTTTTACAGATCGATCCGTCGGTAGAAACCACGGCCGATCCCATACAGCAAAAGCTGGCAGAAGAGCGGCTTCGCTTAATGCAGGAAGCTGGCCTGGAAGATAAAAAGGCGGACCATTTTAAGAAACCACCTGAAAACCCGTTCACTGCGGACCAGCGAGACCATACCACGTTATTGTTCGGTGGGCTCACCTGGAAGCACGAGCATCTCCTCCACGGTGCCTTCGAAGGCTTGGGCTACCAATGTGAATACATCCCTTCCCCGAACGTGGACGCCTTCCAGACCGGTAAAGAATTCGGCAATAATGGTCAATGCAATCCGACGTACTTTACGGTCGGCAACCTGGTCCAGCACCTTCAGGGGCTGGAAGAAGCAGGCATGCCCAAAGACGACATCATTAACAATTATGTCTTCCTGACCGCCGGTGCCTGCGGCCCTTGCAGATTCGGGATGTACGAGGCGGAATACCGACTCGCGTTGAAAAACGCCGGGTTCGACGGCTTCCGCGTTCAGCTTTTCCAACAGGCGGGTGGTATCGATCAGGCAGAGGTCGAAGCCGGTCTGGATATGAACCTCGATTTCTTTATGAGCATCCTGAACGCCTTGAACATTGGCGATATGGTAACGGCCTTAGGGTATCTCGTTCGTCCGTACGAAGTGAATGAAGGTGAAACGGATCGCGTAGTTGAAGAATCCATCGACATTCTCCATGACGTCATGAAAAACAAGCAACGCTTTCAGGTCGATGGCAGCAAGTGGGCCTGGCTGCTCAAATATATGCCAAACGCCGACTATGTGGGTAAGTTCCTGGATCAGCTCTTCGGCGACGATTATGTCAAAGCCGTCGAACAGGTCCGAGAAAAATTTGATGCTATTGAGATCGACCGGACCCGCGTCAAACCCGTCGTCAAAATAACCGGCGAATTCTGGGCACAGACCACCGAAGGTGATGGCAACTTCAACATGTTCCGCTTCCTGGAGCGCGAAGGTGCTGAAGTCCTCGTCGAACCTATCGGCACCTGGATCATCTACATGCTCCACCAGGCCAAACAGGCCAACAAGGACCGTAAGGGCGTCAAGGAAGGCGAAGAGTTCGCCAAATGGTCCAAACCGCTGAAGCGATTGAATCAGGAAATCCAGTTCAAAAAGAAGATCGGTGCCATGTCCGTTGCAGAGAAAATCTTTACCCGCGAATACAACCGGTTGCGTGAAGCCATTGGCGGTACCGTCCATGAGCTGGTCGATCAGTACGAGTTGCAGCGACTGGGTCATCCGTTCTACAACTCCCGTGCCGGTGGTGGTGAAGGTCACCTTGAAGTTGCGAAAAATATCTATTACAGTAACAAAGACTTAGCCCATATGGTCCTCTCCGTGAAACCGTTCGGTTGTATGCCAAGCACCCAGTCTGACGGCGCCCAGGCGGCCGTGGTGGATCAGTACAAGGATATGATCTATCTCCCAGTCGAAACATCCGGCGAAGGCGAAATCAACGCCCATAGCCGTGTGCAGATGGCCCTCGGCGAAGCCAAGATTAAAACGAAGACTGAATATGCCGGAACCCTGGCTGAGCACGGTTTGACCGAAGAGCAGGTTCGGGATTATATCGACGCCCACCCGGAAATTAAGAAACCGACCTACCATATCCCGGAATACAAGGGCAAAATTGGTATGGCCGCCCGCACCGTTGTATACGTTGCGGAGAAGATCAAAAGCCAGGGCGGTATGATTAGCGAAGCCGCCGGGTAAATACCATAGGCGCACGGCGCACCGTGCGCTCACGACAATAAACCGGGCACACAAACCGATGATAATACACGCAGGAGAACCCGAATGAGTTCAGAGAATCGCCAATTGATGGTCGGCATGGATGTCGGTTCCACCACCGTGAAAGCGGTAGTCGTGGATGAAAAAACCGATGGAATCCTCTGGCAGGACTATCAACGGCATGATACCAAACAGCCAGAGAAGGTGCTGGAATTTCTTCAGAAGATCGAAGAGCAGTTTAAGCTGCCGATGGAGAATTATCGCATTTTCATCACGGGTAGTGGCGGAAATGGCATCGCCCCGCGTATCGGCGCCAAATTCGTACAGGAAGTGAATGCCGTCGCATTGGCTGTCGAAAAGATGTATCCGGAAGCTGGCTCGGTTATAGAACTGGGTGGCCAGGATGCCAAGATCATTATCTTCAAGGAAGATCCGGAGACGGGCAAAAAGAAAAAAGTGCCGTCCATGAATGACAAGTGTGCTGGGGGTACGGGGGCCGTGATCGATAAGATCAATGCCAAACTTCGTATTCCCCCCGAAGAGCTGTGTGACATGGGGTACTACGACATCAAGCTCCACCCCGTAGCCGGTAAGTGTGGTGTCTTTGCAGAAACGGACATCAACAGCCTTCAGAAAATGGGCGTACCCAAGGACGAACTGATGGCCTCGCTGTTTGAAGCCATCATCGGCCAGAATATGTCGGTGTTGACCCGTGGCAATACCCTCCGTCCTGAAGTCCTGCTGCTCGGTGGCCCCAATTGCTATATCAAAGGGATGCGGGATGCATGGAAATATAACATACCCAAGATGTGGGAAGAACGTAACTACCCGTTACCTGAAGGGGTTGACCCACAGGATCTCGTCAAAGTCCCGGAAAACGCTCAGTACTTCGCGGCCCTCGGTGCGGTGGCATACGGCCGGCAGGAAGATGACAGTATTGGCGTCTATAAGGGCTACGAGAAACTTGAATGGTACATCACCACCGGTCGACTGGAAGAGAAAACGAAAGCCGGCGGCAAGGGGTTGAGTGAGGGCGGCGATGATCTGGCTGCGTTCAAAGAAAGATTCAAGAAAGAAGAGTTTATCGAGTCTACGTTTACGCCTGGTGAGGTCGTTGAAGGCTTCGTAGGCCTGGACGGCGGTTCCACATCCACCAAGGCAGTCTTGCTGGATAAGAACAGAGATATTTTGGTTAAGGCCTACCAGCTCTCAAAAGGCAATCCCATTGAAGATACAATGGAAATGTTCCAGCAGCTTCGGGATAAAGTCGAGGCGCAAGGGGCGACGCTGGATATAAAAGGGGTCGGTACTACCGGTTATGCCAAGGATATTCTGAAAGATGTGATTGGCGCGGATGTCGCATTGGTCGAGACGGTAGCCCACACGGAAGCGGCACTGCACTTCTATGATGATGTGGATGTCATCTGCGATGTGGGGGGGCAGGATATCAAGATTATGATCCTGAAAAACCGCCAGGTGAAAGACTTCAAGCTTAATACCCAGTGCTCGGCAGGTAACGGCTATTTTCTCCAGAGTACGGCCAGCGATTTCGGCTATGATGTTACTGAATTTGCCGATGCCGCCTTCGACGCGAAATCCATGCCGATGTTCGGATATGGGTGCGCGGTGTTCATGCAGTCTGATATCGTAGACTTCCAGCGGCAGGGCTGGGCACCGGAAGAGATTATGGCGGGTTTGGCCAATGTGCTACCGAAGAACATCTGGCTGTACGTGTCCCAGATTCCAAATCTTTCCGCACTCGGCACCAAATTCATCCTTCAGGGCGGTACGCAGAACAATCTGGCGGCGGTTAAATCCCAGGTTGATTTCATCGAATCCCGCTTTAAAGGGAAACCGCAACAGCCTGAGGTGATCGTCCACAAGCATTGTGGTGAGAGCGGTGCCATCGGTGCAGGCATCGAAGCGGTTCGTTTGTGGGAAAACGGTATGGAGACCGAATTTATTGGTCTGGATGCTATCAAAGACATCACCTACCTAACCCACCGTAGCGAAGATACCCGCTGCTTTTTCTGCAAAAACAAATGCCTGCGTACCTTCATTGACGTGAAAGTGGCTGAAGACGGTACAGACGGTGCGAGCAAAAAATCCAAAATACAGATCCAGCCGGGACACAAGCGACTTATCGTCGGTAACTCCTGCGAGAAGGGCCTGGTTGAAGACGTGGAAGATATGCGCGGCATCAAGCAGGGTTTGGATGAACTCAAGGATGCGAACGCCAATCTGGTTGAACTCTCGGCCAAAGCGGTCTTCAAGTCCTACAAACCGGAAAACATAGCTGATCCAATACCTCAACCCAAGTTCGGGATTATGACGGAGAAGAACAAAAAACGAACTGCGTTGATGAATCGGCGTGGAGAAATTCGCATCGGGATGCCTCGAGTGTTGAATATGTATTCGCAGGCCCCCATGTTTACCGCGTACTTCGAAGCGCTCGGCGTCAAACATCGTAATCTCGTCTTCTCTGATTTTACCAATGAGAAACTGTATAAAGACGGTGCGAAACGAGGGGCAATTGATCCATGTTTTCCAAGCAAGCTTGGCATTCCCCACGTTCATAACCTCATGGCCGTGCACCATAAAAAGAAACCGCTCGATATTATCTTCTTTCCCATGATCGATTGTTTGACCAGTCCGCTGATCAATACGCAGGCCCGAAGGTCCTGTCCGACCGTTTCCACGACGCCGGAAGCTGTCAAGGCTGCGTTTACCAAGGAAGGCGATCTGTTTAAAGAGCACGGCATCAAATATTTGGATACCTTCATTAACACCAGCGAACCGACGCACTTTACCCGTCAGATGTACGATGAGTTCAAAGATCTTCTGGGGCTGAGTGAAGCGGAGAACCAGCGGGCAGTTGATGCGGGCTATGAAGCCCTTCGTCAGTACAATGAAGATGTGCTGCTCGGTGCCGGTCGAGATACGCTTAAAGAACTGGAAGAAGAAAACCGTATTGGTATTGTGATGCTTGGCCGGCCGTATCATAACGATCCGGGCTGCAATCATGAAATTCTGGAAGAGTTCCAGAAGATCGGCTATCCGGTGTTTACCATGGACTCCTTGCCGATGGATGAAGATCTCCTGACACGTCTGTGGCAGGAGGATTACGATGCTTATGTAACCGAGCACGGCAAGCCGCCGATAAACCTCAAGACGGACGAGCCACTGTCGGTTGCGGAGTACGCCCTCGATGTAGGAGAAGCGTGGAAGAATTCCTATAGTGAGAATACCACGCGTAAAGTGTGGGCGGCCATGTTCACAGCGCGGCATCCGAATCTGGTGGCGCTGGAGCTGTCCAGCTTCAAATGCGGTCACGATGCACCGATCTACACGGTCGTTGAGCAAATAGTCGAGCATTCCGGCACCCCGTATTTCTCGTTCAAGGATATCGACGAAAATCGGCCTACCGGTTCCATCCGAATTCGTGTGGAGACGATCGCCTACTTCCTGAAACGCTACCGCGAAGATATGGTCCGCGATACCCTGAAGAGACAGGACATAGAAGTGAAACTCCAGGAAATTGAAAAACAACTGCGCGCCGAGTACGCCGATACGGCAGAAGCTGCCGGTGGCGGTGGTGGCGGCGTATAATCTGTGGAGGGAGAGGAAGCATGACAGCCTTCCTCTCCCTCTTTCATTCTAAAGGTCTATCATGCTGGATATCAACAAAATAATGTTTGAAATTTACCAGGAGAAGTACAGCAGCGAATACAAAGTCGTGTACTTTACCGAGCTCAATGATCATACCCGTGAGACCGAAATCGGGAAAGCGCTCTCGGGTGATCATATTTATGATGGGTTTATCAAAGAATTTAAGAAAGACGACGCCAAACAGATCATCGATCGCCTTCTGAATCAGATGAACGATGGAGAAGAACTGACGTCCGAAGATATAGAAACGGCATTAGAGGATCATATTCCGGCGTCCGTGTGAAACAATTTCAGATTGCGGTTTGAAAGTGATGGAGTAATATGTTTATAATGGAAATAGTAGCTGTCGTTGCATTCATTCTGGCTGTGGCTGGCTGGTTGAAAGCGGGCAAATTGCAGAAGATGGTTAAACAGAACGAAACGGAGATGGCGTCGCTTCGCAGCCATATGACGGCTTCGAGTAATATACTGAAGCAGGAAGTTGCAGATGTTCTGAACAACATGGAACAGCGGGTTAAGACGGCAGCAGCAGCTAATACCAATGAAGACAGCGAAGAATTCCATATGGATATGACGGTAGCAGAAGTACTTAATCTTCACCCGGCAGCGGCGGGTGTGATGGCTAAATTTCATCTGGGTGGCTGTTCAAGTTGTGCCATCAGTGAACATCACATACTCGGCCCGGCCTGTGAATCCTATGGGGTGGACGTCAATAAATTGCTGGATGAACTCAATGCTTTACTTGGCGTCACTCCGGCAGCGGCAATACCGGCACCAAGCATCGCCGGTGCATAATCAGATGGTTGGAACGATCAACAAGCCGGAGGTGATGTCAACTGCCTTCGGCTTTTGTTGTTTAATCTGAAATAGCGGAAATCATGAGCTCTATCTCTACAGACTATCAGCAGGTCATCACCCTCATCGAGACCGAGTTCGATCGCAATGTCCGTCTCTATGGAGATCGGATGCAATGCGGGAGCGGCTGTTCCTCCTGCTGCAGTCAGATGTTCCGAATTACCATCATGGACGCCGTCATGATTGCCCGAACGATGAAACAGTTGCCGGTAACGGAACGGGAAGACCTGCAGGCAAGAGCCATACAATATCTTGAGGAACGGAATCGACTCATTCATCAACAGACCGCTGAAAGTAACGGGGAAAACAGGGAGGTACCGACGACGGGTTTACGTCTGCCCTGCCCGGCTCTGAATGAAGAGGGCGCATGCCGGATCTATGATACCCGCCCTGCCGTTTGCCGAAAATGGGGCATCCCGCTATTCGATCCTCAGCATCCGACCGAACTACAAGCCTGTGAGCTGAATTTTCCTCCGGGAACAGCTTTTGAAGATGAGGAGCTTGACACGTTGATCAACCAGCAAACCGAAATTTCCGAACGCTGGCAAGAAATCAAGGCTTCAGTCAATGACCGCTACCGGACAAAACAGACTTCAACCACAATTGCAGAGGCCATTGCAGGGGACTACGAGGAAATGGTGAAGCAAAAACTCCAAAAACCAACGCCCTATAAAAGACTTGAATAAGCGCGGCCGCTACGCACACGACACGCCGTGTGCCCTACGATGCTTTCTGTTTACCCTTAACCCTTAACCTTATACACATCATGTCCACATACGAACTGAATCTACGAATCGACAACAGTATCCCTTTTCATAAAATACCTACCTTCCCCCGTTTTCGGGATTGGAAAGAGGCGGATAGTACCACCACATCCGGCTCAGAGATTACCGTGGAATTGGTGACACCAGACGAAATTTTGGGCCTGTCCTCACGCTGGGATACCACCTATACCTTTGGGGTTGCTACCGAAACAGATGAAGCAGGAAAACCTGTTTTTACCGACATGCCCCATGGAACGGTTGATGCCGAGCCGGGCTTATTGACCTGTTCGCTGCAAAAAGGGACTAACTATATTCTTGCAGAGCGCACCGGTGGTATCCTTCGGGACTATAAAGTTGGTGAGGTTGTACTGGGTACTTCGGTCTGGAGCAAAGCCAAAGTGTCCGCCTTTCTCATCGTTACCGTGGAGTGATTACTATTTTTGAGTTATGATTGATGAATCTTTAAGCACAATCATTTAACATTCATAATTCAAAAATCAAGAATTAGCCTATGTTATTCGACGAATACACCTCCCTCACCCTGACTCAGTATCTGGGCTGTCTACATGCCTTTGTCCGGCAGTTTCAGGATGAGCTGTCCACTATACGGAAATTTGCCACGCAGATGTCGGGACAATCCCGGTCTATTGCGTTCGGGTGGGCAGCTTCGCTGGATCAGGCGCGATATAACGGCCCGCTGGTTGTTGATCGATGGCGTCATTTTAATATGTCGGCACAGGATCGTCTGGAGATGACCCCGGACGAATCTGAGCTGTACGGAACCATACCGTCCATCCATCATGCCCTTGAAACATGTAACGACTTGGACGATATGCTCGAGCGGACCAATCGGTTCATGGATACGCTGGAGACCTTTGCATCAGATGAAGTCCGTATAATCCATGAAATGATGGACGCGCTTGCCCAGGAAATAGTTGAAGACAGGACATATATTTCAGTTATTGCCGAACGATTTGAAGCCCAAGCAGGTGAAATCGCTTTAACCCCGGATGAATCAACAGGTTTAATTATGATTGGCGAGGGGTCTGAGAAATCCGAGTATGGTGAAACATTTGCTCAGGCCAGGGAAACCTTTATGTCTCATTTGAAGGAGGGGTAAAGTGGGCGAAAAACGTGGGCTCTTTCGCCGATTGGTAAGCTTTGCCGTTGATCACGATGTAAATAAGGCGATAGACGCCCAGCGTCAAATCAATGAGCAGATCCCTGATTTCGCTGAAGGGGCATATAATCTGGGTATCCTGTACTACAGCCAAAAGCGAGTAGACGAAGCGATAGAAGCCTACCAACAGGCGATAAGATTGGACCCGACCTATGCCAAAGCCCATAAAAATCTGGGTGAGATTTACGTCATCCAGGAAAATTACGATCAGGCCTGGTCTCACGCGTATATTGCGGAACGACACGATAACACCAAATTGATTGAGATGATGAGGCGGTATTTGCCGGAGCCTGAAGAAAAGGCTGTGACGAGTGAAAAGTGACAAGTGATGAGTAAATCGGTACTTTTGTTTACCTGCCCACTTGCTGTTTTGTAAAAGGAGCACCTTGATGATATATATAACCCTCATTCTTGCCTGCATCGCCATAGCCCTTGCTTTCCTAACGTGGCGAAGGGGTAATCAGCTCAATGTAGAACTGGTCAAAGCCCGAAGTACAATACTTGACTTGAGCCGTGGTGTCCGCGAGATACGTGGAGAATTGCAACAAACCCGGCAACAGATCAGTTTAATGGCACGCCAGGGCAACAACGCGTTTACATTTGAAGGGACCACGCTGGTGCGTGACGCACTCGTGATGCATCCGGGCGTCAAAGAGATTTTCACCCATATCCATATGGATAGTGATGCTACCGTCGCAATTAATGGCGATGATACACTTGAGAAGGTGGCCATCGGTCATGACAGAAAGCCAGACCATCTCGTTGCCGCACTAAATAGCTTATTTGACCAGGATCTCACCGACCCGCCGCCGACCCAGCCTGACAGTACAGGTCTCATACAAATTGAGCCCTTGTAGAAATGATAACCGGTCATGTGGCTGCATCCGCAATCTGTGGGATATTGTTGACGATGGTTAACGATATCCCTTTTTTGTTCTAAGTATGAAGATCCATTATGCAACCTGTCGAAACAGACCGACTTATCATTCGAGAATTTCACCAGCCCGATGCAGAGGTTATTTATCGGAATGTTGATGAGCAACTTGGTTGGGGTGCTGCCAATCCGGAAGACCGCTGGATACATAGCCAGGAGAGCTATCACCGCCATCAAGACCTCGGATTCGACCTGGGTGAAAAAGCCGCCGGGCTGCGATCCTCTGACGAAATCATCGGCGTCTGTGGTGTATATTCGCGTATCGATGTATTCGGCCAGTTTCCTGCGCTGGCACAATCCAACGCCCACCTGTCAAGCGACTTGAAGTCCGTTGAACTGGGCCCGGGTTTCTCTCTCGATCCGGCGCACCGGGGTAACGGCTAGGCGGTGGAAGCCAGTCGTGCGTTAACGACCCATATCTTTCATGTGATCCGGCCCTGGGGATATGAGGATGCCATTCACATGGTCAATCTGAAATCAACGCTGGAGAAGATGGCAGATGAACTGACCTGCCGGCTCACAGATTCTGCCCTTCGAAATTGGATAGGACAGTTGAGCATAGGGGCAGATGATCAGCTTGTTGTGCTGAATATTACCCTGCGAGAGGTTCCTGTTGGGCATGAGAAAGCCGCCTCAAATGGTATCGAAGGCGGTCAGGAGATTATTCGGTTGCTGATCGGGACCGCCGAACCGGATGAGGTCATCGAGTCGGCCCGCCTCCGGTGCAGTGGTGAGCCGGCAAAATTTGCCCGAATACTGTTTGCAGCTCAGAACCCGGTGATGCCGAATGAGGATTTGTAATTATCAACCAAAGGGGCTTGGGATGCCCGGTGCTCCGGCACCGGGCATCCCCTAATATTTTTTATCCGCCGACCGCCTCAAACACCTGGTCCAAAAACATTCCCTCCGGCAAAGCACCCTCAAAACTGGCATCGTCGTTAATCACAATTTTGGGAACGGATCGAACCATAAACTGCTGAGACATCTCCGGAAATTCGGTGGCTTCTACGGCTTCTGCCGTAATCATTTCATTTTCGATTGCAAGTTGATGTGCTAACCGCACAGCGCCGGGACAATGGGGTCAGGTAGGGGTGGAGAACACCCTGAGATGTACCGGTTTCGACAGGGTCGCCAGTCGTTCCTTCGTTTGATCCGACAAGCCGGAATCGCCTTGCGATACATTGACGATATCCTCAATCAGCGCTCCGAATTCATAACCTCCCGGAAAACCATAATACCGTACGCCATAGTCTTCGGCGCCTTCCAGTATGATCGCTGGAATACGGTCGACATGATATTTCTCTACAGCATCCCGGTCTTCCTGAAAATCATAGGCTTTGACGCTCAATTGATCTGACAACTCGGCCAGTTCATCCATGACGTCGATGGTCTCCTGGGTATGCGGCGGCGGATCAACAGCCTGGGTGAATGTCACCAGTGTAATTGGACCGGTCAGGGCCTGGAATCGATCGCGGATGGCCTGGCGGTCATCGTCTTGTATCATGGGCATACGTGATCTCCATGGTGTGTGGTGTAGGGTTCACTATGCGGTGTATATCGTGGTGTAGGGCTCGATATAGTAAGGTCGAGTCGGCCAGACCTTACAGGACCGCTTTTGCGGCACTGGTGTGTTTGCGGTACAGACGGAATTCCATAAGCATGGCAACGACCAGCACGACGCAACATAAGACATATGGCATACGAAGTCCAATATTTTGCGCCAGCAGGCCACCGACAAACGGGCCGGATACCATACCCATACCAATGATCATCTCATTACGGGCACCACGTTCACCCTTGCGGTCTTCCTGAAAAAAAGAATAGAATTGGCTGGCAGAAAAGGCAGCGCCCACCGACAGGCCGATGGTACCAAAAGCCAGGCCTAGTAAAACCGGTGAATCCTGCGTGGTCACCACCACCATACCAATAATCCCACAGATCTGTGGGATGACAAGAGGCAGGATACGAAATTGCCAGTGGGTGGTGTACCTGATCAGCAGAAAAACAAGAAACTGGGTAAGCCTGGGAATCGCTAGAAGCACCCCCAGCATTTCGGGTTGGATCAGAAGTTCGCTGGCCAGTTTAGGAAATTGGTTATTGAGAATACCAACCATGAAAAAAGCGGAGAAGCTGGCTATCCAGGCCATGGTACGAAACCGGGCGGTATCACCGGGATTATGTGGTTTAGCCGTCGTTTTTTCCTCTTCCTGAACATCCGTAGGTTTGAATCGCATCAAAAAGATGGCCAGCGCCAGCAACGCCATACCGACCATACTTACCATAAAGGGTAAGCGGGGATACATGGCATACAGATATCCACCGAAAAGCGGTCCACACATAAATCCGATGGTCCAGAACATATTGAACGTGCCGAGCGTTTTAACCAGTTGAACCCGGTTACGCCCTTCGGCAAGGGTGGCCTGTAACGAGGGCCAGAACATGGCCAGCAGTCCCCATCCAAGTGCCGCACCCATAGCTAATACCCATAAGCTGGATGTGAAAATGAGCAGCAGAAATACGATGGCCGTCGCGATACTTGAGATGCCCATCAATTTACGGCGGTCGTACCGGTCTGCCAGTTTACCCGTAAAGGAGCAGGCGAGCGTAAAAGAGAGCGTACCGGCTGTGCCGATCAAACCGAGTTCAACGACCGAGGCACCGAGACTGAGCGCTACGAGCGGCACGGCAAACGAGACCAGCCCGGTGCAGAAGTCCATTGCAAAGGCGGCGATATAAAGAAAATGATTAGTACGCATGGGGGGTCAGGGGGCAGGCTGGATGAAAGGGTGAGCGAATGGGAGCGTGGGAGGGTACGGGCCAATGGGCCGGTTTCTCCGATCCTTCCTTCTATCTTCCCAACCCGCCTGCCCGGTTCTCAAGAGAGGCTCCGGTTTGCCGTACCACGGGAGATATAGTTGGAACCAAGAAGAACTACAGAGACAAGAATCAGGAGGAAGACGCCATAGGCCGCGGCGCTGCCGATGTTGAATTGACGGAGCTGGGACAGGATTTCAATGGCGATAGGACGATTACTGTACACGTAAAGCAGAATGGAGGCCACAAACTCGCCCAGGGCCGTCACAAACGCCAACAACGTGCCTGCGAGCACACTGGGCCCAATCAATGGTAGCGTCACGCGACGAAAGGCATAGAACCGTCCGGCGCCCAGATTACGTGCCGCCTCTTCCAGAGAATCGTCCAGCTGTTCGAACGCCGCCGAAGAAGCCCGGAAGATAATCGGTAGATGACGGATAAAATAAGCGATCGGCAACAACCAGAACGAACCGATAAGCACCTGGCCGAAGCTGAATGGCGTTCCCTTGCTGAAGGCGATGATCAGATTGATCGCCACCACGGTACCGGGCAACGCCCAGGGAATCATAACCAGCGCATCAAGGAGGCGCCGGCCCCGAAATGTACCTTTGACAACCAGATAGGCAGCGGTTACACCGATCACCAGGTCCGCCACGGTGGCAATGACGGCCATGTTAATACTGTTTTTAATCGGCTCCCATACCGACGCATCCTGAAACAATCGACCATAATTTTCAGTGGTATATTGTGTGGGTAATATCTGAAAGGTCCAGGAGCCGTCTTTTACGAAGGACATGAGCAGAATAGTCATGTGAGGTAAGAGCAGGATAGTCACCATAATAATGCCCACGGCACCGATTAGAAACCGAAGGCCGCGCCCCTGTACTTCCTGGCGTTTTGCGATGACCCCTTTGGTGGTCATCGCATACTGACGCCGGCTTTCGTAATAGCGCATCCAGAAAAGGAAGCCGAGTGAAAACCCGGATAAAATAACGGTCTGCGTGACCGCCATTTCCATATCACCGTTCAGTTTTGAGGTGTAAATACTCAGGCTGAGGACCCGAAATCCGCTGGCAAAGATATAGGGCGCGCTGAAGGAGTTCATGGACGTCATGAAGACCAGCAGAGAAGAGGCCACGAGCGCGGGCGTCAGCAAGGGCAGGGTAATCGTACGGAACCGAAACCAGGTGGACGCCCCAAGATTGACCGCCGCCTCTTCGACCGCCGGGTCCAAACCCTTGAGCGCTGCTGAGGTAAACAGGTAGAAAAATACGTACATGGTATACCCGTGAACCAACAGAATTGCCCAGACGCCATTCAACGAAAACGGCACCTCGTCCAGGCCCAGCGCCACCTGAATCAGGCGCGGGACCATACCACTTTCGCTATACAAAAATAAAAAGGAAATCACACCTACCAAGGGCGGCAGCACAATAGGCAAAGTAGCCAGAGCCGCAAAAATGGACCGCCCCGGAAATTCATAGGTAGAGAAAATAAGCGCCAGAGGGACACCGATCAGAGCAGAAATCAGGACGCTGGCAAAAGCCACCCAGATACTGTTGAACAATCCCTCAATATACGAAGTGCTTTCCAGGTCAAAGAAATCGGCGTAATTCTGTAGCGACATCCGACCATCGCGGAAGAAGCTATCCCAGAGCACCGTAGCGCTGGGATAGATAATATAGCCCAGGATGATAAAACCCAGGATGAGGAGAATGTAAAATTGCGGGTTACGGATGGTGGATTTAAAAGACATATTAATCTTTCAATACAATCGCCTGATCACCAGGCATCTGCACCCAGACCTCTTCACCCGGCTGTTTCCCGGCGACCAGATCATCTGAATGGGTGACGACGGTAACCTGTTCGCCGGCCACCTCAATGATGAATTCCACCGTGGCCCCTTTGAACTGACGGTCAATAACGCGGCCTGCTGTGCTCTGGCCTAAAATGCCCGGGCTCAATTTTATGATCTGCGGACGCATAGCCAGAATGGCCGGGCCTGCCTCAATAGCCGTATGTTGCGGCAGAATAACCGTGAGCCCACGTTCATGGCGAAATAGACGCTGGCCATCTTCATGCGCCAAGGTGCCTTCCCAGAGATTCATCTTACCCATAAAGGTCGCCACAAACCGGTTTGCAGGTTGCCGGTAGATCACATCCGGAATATCGAGCTGTTGACAGACCCCATTATACATCACCGCAATTCGGTCCGAAACAGCCAGGGCTTCTTCCTGATCATGGGTCACGTAGATGGTCGTAATACCCAACTGTTTCTGTAAATCCTGGATCTGTTCACGGGTCTCTTCCCGTAATTTGGTGTCTAAATTGGACAGTGGTTCGTCGAGCAACAGTAAATCCGGTTCAATAACAATAGCACGGGCCAGGGCGACACGTTGTTGCTGTCCGCCTGATAAACGCGGCACAGGCCGTTCTTCCAGGCCGGACATATCGACCAGTTTCAACGCACCCGCCACGCGGTCTGCCATATCCGCCTTCGGCACCTTGCGTGTCCGTAGACCGAAGGCCACATTCTCAAAGACCGTCATATGCGGGAAGAGCGCATAATTCTGAAACACCATACCGGTATTTCGTTTGTTGGGCGGGATATAGGAGACATCCTGGTCGTCGAATAAAATAGCACCGGATGTGGGAAATGTAAATCCGGCAATCATGCGAAGAATGGTCGTCTTACCGCACCCGCTCGGTCCAAGCAAGCTGAAAAATTCGCCATCCTTGACCGTCAGGCTAATGCCTTTTACGACAGGGGTATCATCGAATTGTTTGGTCAGTTGATTAAGGGTAACCTGAGCCATAGATGGTGGGCGGGAGTATGAAATGCAAGATATGGGATACCAGATGCAAGAAGGAAGATTTGTACTCTAGGCGGGTTTGTTTTTGCCCTGCATCTTGTCTCTTATATCCTGTATCTTCACACCTCTTATCCATTATCCTTTATCTTCTCATCCCAGTATTTCATCCACGCCTTGGACTGCTCGGAAAAAACCTTCCAGTCCACTTCAAACGGTGTGATGTCGAGGTTAGCCATCCAGGCTGGCAGGCGATCTTTCGGGATATCATTGCGGGTTGGGATACGGTAGTATTCGGTAGCCTGTAATACGGTATGATCTATATTGGTGACAAATTCATAGAACAATTTCCCTGCCTCCGGATTCTTGCTGTTGGCAATCAATCCGATCCCATCCGTCAAAATGGGCGCACCGCTCTTGGGGACGATGAATCCGAAGGGATACTCATACCGATCCACCTGAAGCATAATATCATTCATCAGCCAGATGGAGACAATGCCCTCTTTACGGGCCAGCTTCTGGAACATCATGTTGGGATCGGCCGCATAATTTTTGGTATTGGCATCAAGTTTCATAAGCCAATCGTAACCTTGATCTGGGGAAGTGGTGTCCTTGTAAAAACGCCAGATCATACCCGAAAAGGCCGTGCGCATGGTCCCAGAGGCCAAGGGGTAACGAATGACGATTTTGTCCTTCCATTCTGAATCCAGTAAATCATCCCAGTCCTGCGGGGCCGTCTCTTCCGTGAGCTCCTGATTGTTGTAGGCAATGACCGGAATCAATTGCGCGGTACCATACCAACGATCCTCCGGATCTTTGAAATCCGGCTTCAGTTGGTCGGCCCACGTCGGCCGATATGGCAGGAGCAGCCCTTCGTCGGCAGCCTCAATAAAATTGGTGGCCGGCGCGCCCCACCAGACATCGCCCTGCGGATTTGCCCGCTCGGAACGTACCCGATCCAGCACGTCCTGTGAACCCATATCCAACCATTGCACATCAATCGTCGGATGAGCGGCTTCAAACAGATTCTCAAATTCAGGTAAAATCGGTTTGCCATGCGGTGAGTAGACGGTCACGATGGTCTTTTCCGGCCCCGTATCAGCACAACCGATGAAGAAGGTCAGGCATAAGACTACCAGGCATTTCAGACGAAGAACGAACATATGTATATATCCTTTAGGGATGGCGAATTTAATTAAAACATAATGCATGCAACCGAATTGGGTTCAGGATGGTTTAAAATAGCGTAAACCTTTGAAGGTGTCAACCCGGAATAAGCCAAAGTTCAAACGAGATATTCGCTTGTCAGGTGGCCTATTCTTCGGCATTTTACATATCTAACGCAACCCAGCAAACGGCGAAATATTATCGTGGTTGTCCTGTAACGCTTTTCAGGTGATCTGAGCGTAATAGGCTGCACGTTTATGGCATGGATAAATATCAATGAAATCCTTGGTATCATTAGTCCTCTTCATCTTGACTCTGGTCATCTGGCCTGCGACGCTCCTAGCTTCGGCCCCTGATACGTCCGCACGGACCATCCGACTTCAGCCAGCCGAGGGCGTGATTGACCTGTTGCAGCCCCAGAGCGAAATTCGTCCGAAAATCGGTCTGGTCCTGAGTGGCGGAGGGGCACGCGGATTTGCTCAAGTCGGGGTGCTTTTAGGTCTGGATGAAGCGGGCATACCTGTTGATTATATAGCTGGCACCAGTATGGGCTCTATCATTGGCGGACTGTATGCCGTCGGTATTTCTCCAGATTCAATCCAACAACTCGCCTTAAACACAGAATGGAATCGCCTCTTTCTGGACGATCCCGCCCGGACCAATCTGTTCGTTGCCCAAAAAGCAGATCAGACAGATCATACCCTGCAATTTCGTCTGAACGGGTTGCGCCCATCCATTCCCGGCGGGCTTTCGGCAGGCCAAAAACTTCAACAATTGTTCACCTCCCTTACCGCACCAGCGAACTACCTGGCTTCAGGTGATTTTTCCAAGCTAAAGATACCATTTTTGGCGATCGCAACAGATCTGGTCAGTGGGGAACGGGTGGTGATGGAACAAGGTAATCTTGCCGAGGCGATGCGGGCGAGTGCGGCCGTTCCTGTCGTCTTTCGTCCCGTAGAGAAAGAGGGTCGTCTACTCGTGGATGGTGGGATTGTAGAACCGTTGCCGGTAGATCTGATCCGGGAACGCGGCGTAGATATCGTCATTGCCGTGAATACACAGGATGCCCTGCGCTCCAAGGATCAACTGACCACCCCTTGGGATATTGTCGACCAGATTATTACGATCTCTGTCATTCAGGCCTTTCGAGATCAGAATATCAGAACAGATGTGCTTATTACGCCAGCTATAGGCAATCACCCCTCTTCCAGTTTTTCCAATATCGATACGCTGATCATCCGCGGTTTGGAAAGCGTCCAGCCGCACATTGCCCGGATACGGGCCTTGCTGTTAAAACACGAGGCCCCTGCCGATACACCCGCAGAACGTGTCGGACGTGTATCAATAACGGGTTGTTCGCCGAAAGAAGGCGAGCGTTTGAAAAATAAATTAAAAATTCAGAAGGGTGGCCCGATGACGACAAACATGATCCGGACCGACCTGGTCATGCTTTACGACGAGGGCCTTTACACCGATGTCGAAGCCGAAGTGCAGGGAGAATCAAATGCCCGGCATGTGCAGTATCGTTTGTCCGGGACGCCTTTATTAAATAGTATAGCCATCGAAGGTGCCTCCCTGGTTCAGCAGGATGTGCTGCAGTCATTTATGACAGCAAAAACAGGAGCCCCCATTGATCTGAAACAACTTCGTCAGGATAGCAAATCCGTTTTGAACTGGTACCACGAGCGCGATTATGTTCTAGCGGAACTGGAACAATTTACAGTTGATCCGGAAACTGGCGATGTGCTTATGAAGATTAATGAGGGGCGTGTGGTGGATATCCAGGTGACCGGCCATCAGCGTACCAGGGCCTGGGCCATTTTGAGGGAATTTCCGCTGCGCGCCGGCGAGGTCTATGAGGCGGACAGGGTCAACCAGGGCATCATGAACATATTCAGCACCGGTTTGTTCGAATCCGTGACGCTGGACGTAGAGCGTATAGAAAGCCACCCTCGATTAGTCATCTCAGTCAAGGAGCGACCTTCCCGCATCGTAAAGCTCGGTGCCCGTTATGACCGGGAACGCAATGGAGAAGGGGTTGTTTCACTTACAGAGGCCAATCTCTATGGCACCGGGTCGCGCATCACCGGTCGCGCAATTTTCGGCGATCGGCGGCAGCAATATAACCTGGGATTCCGGTCAGACCGGGTCTTCAAAACCTACTTGACCTACCGGATGTTTGGCTATTATCATCAGGATGACCGATATGTCTACGACGGATTGCAGCAGGTCGGTGACTTCCGCGAAAAGCGGTCCGGCCTGCAATTTACTTTCGGCAGGCAATTATCACGGCTCGGCGCGGTGTCATTAACCGCACGGGTGGAAGGGGTGGAGGTACAGACACGTGCCGGTCGCAGTCCTGTCGGTCGCGCGGACCTACGCAGCCTGACGCTGCGTTCGCAGGTGGACAACCTGGATCGCTACCCCTTTCCCACAACGGGCCATCATCACGATGCCTGGCTGGAAACAGCGGGTGAAGTGCTGGGCGGTCACCAGCGGTTTCTGAGAGGGTATACCTCACTCGAATGGTACCGCACCATCGCCCGCTATCTGACCGTGCGCCCCAAATTTATCTTCGGCATTGGAGAGGGCGATGTGCCCTTTTCAGAAAAGTTCAGCCTGGGCGGTATACAGAATTTCTACGGCTATCGCGAAGACCAGTTTCGAGGCACCTATCTGCTGCAAAGCAGCCTGATGATACGCGGCAACCTGCTGACGGGATTATATGCGTCCACCCGCTATGATATCGGGGGCCTGTGGCAGCAGCGACAGGATTTTCGGTGGGACGACCTCAGGCATGGCCTGGGCATCGGCCTTGGGCTATACACACCGTTGGGGCCCCTGGAAGTCCATTACGGTTCTGCCAGCTTCGGTGCACGACGGGTGTATGCGAATCTGGGGTATCAGTTTTAAATAAGAAATTACTGACGGTAGATTTAAAACCTGAATCCACAACATATTTTGATTGACACTCTCTCTATAAACCGCCACTATCTAAAATCCGAAATCCACTATCTGAAATCTGAAATTGACCCATGCCCTCTCTCTCCTTCTCCCCTCGCGTACCTGTCATCGACGCCAATGTCTGTGTGGGGAACCACCATACCGAGCCGTCCCCCTGCCAGAGTCAGGTGCAGTTGTTAGATGAAATGGATCACCACAGCATCAACCGTGCGGTGATCTACCATGCACAGACCGAAGAAATCAGCCCAACCGACGGCAACCGATTGCTGGAGAGCTGGTTGGATGAGGGGGAGCGCTTGATGCCACAATGGTCGGTGACACCAACGGCGGACGCTCTCGCACAGATTCAGGCGTTGCATCGTGAAGGCCGTGTGCAGTCCGTACGCCTGCATAATACCCAATCTGCAGGGCTGCCATTTCGTGCGTGGGGTTACGACACTTTGCTGTCCTGGCTCAGTGAAGTGGGCCTTCCGCTCTGGATTCCGTTGATGGATGTCGAGCCCCATGATCTGATTACGACACTGCAAGCCTATCCCGATTTAAAAACGGTACTGTTAGGTGCCCACTATACCCATACGCTCGTCGTACGCCCGATGTTGGATACGCTTCCCAATGCCTGGCTTGAACTCAGCCGCTACGAGCCCATCGGCGAGGTGGAATCATTGAAGCGGCAATACGGTGCTGATCGTTTGATCTATGGGTCATGGTATCCGCGTTATGCCATGGGGCCTATTCTGTACTATCTGCACCATACTGATCTGAATGATGATGAGCTGCAGATGGTCTGCGCAGGTAATGTGGAAAAGCTATTAGGGATTTGAAACCATCGGAGTTAGCGATCATGATAGACGGCACACGCGTGATTGATTTTCATGGCCATGTGGGCCGGTGGGAGCAGTACGGCATGAACGATGATCCCGCGCGGATGCTGCATGCGATGGATGCCGTCGGGATTGATGTGTCCTGCCTGTTCCATATTTTTCATCCGGACGGGACGACCAGTAACGATCTCACCGCGAAGTTTATCGCCCGGCATCCGGATCGATTTGTCGGGTTCGCGTACGTCTCGCCGACGATGCCGGAACGTATGCTACCGGAGCTGGAACGGGCAATCGATAAACTCCGTTTTCCTGCCATCAAGTTATATCCGCCGTATACGCCCTGGCCGTTTAATCAAGCGCCGTGGCATCCGATTTATGAATTTGCCAACAAACGCGGATTGACCATTATCTTTCACACGGATCATTTAGAAAACAACCGCCCCCGGTATTTCGAAGACCTCGCCCCGATGTATCCCAACGTGAACTTCGTCGCCGGTCACTCCGGGAATTCGCCTGAAGCACGTGCGGAAGCCATCGCAGCAGTACAAAAATACCCGAATGTCTTTCTGGAAACCTGTTCTACCTTTCGAACGCCCGGCGTCATCGAACAACTCGTTGAAGAAGGTGGGGCGGATCGTGTGCTGTTCGGTTCCGACGTTCCGCTGATGGACCCACGACCGCAGATTGGAAAAATTATCACGGCACGTATTTCCGACGAGGCCAAACGATTGGTTCTGGGCGGTAATGCGGAACGGTTATTAGGCATCTGAAACCACGAAAATCTAACCATAGAAAATCGGAATAGATCATGATCTATAAAAATGTAGAACTGCATAACATCCACGAATTGCTGGACGACGAGACCGGTGAAGGCAAGACCTGCTGCCGGATACCGAATGACTTACGTTTGACGTTGAATGATTCGGCTAAGAATAATGCGTTGCAGGCGACGGGTGGCGAAATACGATTCAACAGGACCGGAGAGCGGGTGGTCATCACCTTACTCAATACCAATCCCGATCAACCATCGATGGTCGAGGTCTATCAGGGGGATTTTCTGAAATCGATCCATGCGATCGGTCCGACGCCTACCGAGGTCGTCATTGAGAAACCGGAGTTTCTGGATTTGATCCATGAGGTTACGGCACCAGGCGATCTATTATTCGACACGGACCTGATCCGCGTTGTGCTTCCGTGGCGCCCACCGGTCAAGCTGATATCCATCGAGGGAGAGACAACACCGCCCCGGCCGGATCAGAGTCCCCCTCTCAAATATCTTGCGTACGGATCATCGATTACCCATGGGAATACCACCATCCGACCGACCGGGACGTACCCGTTTCGCACGGCCCAATTACTCGGAACCGACCTGTTTAACATGGGGTTCGGCGGCGGTGCCCATATGGAAGCGGGTATGGCGGACTATCTTGCCGGACGGACCGATTGGGATGTGGCGACCCTCGAGATGGGCATCAATGTGGTAGGAAGTTTTGAAGTAGAAACGTTTAAAGCAAAGATTGATTATTTTGTGACCACTATTGCGGAAAAACATCCGGACAAATGGATTTTCTGTATCGATATATTTCCCTGTCGTCATGATTTCCTAGGCAATAAAAAAGCAGAAACCTTCCGATCGATCGTAAAGAAGCAGGTGCAACGTCTGAACATGCCCAAACTGGTCCATGTACCGGGTGGAGATATTCTGACCTCCATTACTGGCCTGACCACCGACCTGGTCCATCCATCCCCGCTTGGGTTCGAAGAAATGGCCCGGAATCTATCGGCCATTATGCAAGCCCGGTTGGGTTGAAGACGGTAATCATAATAAACGAAGAGACGCAGTACATTGCGTCTCAACAATAGTCAGACCTCGTATCAACCAAAATATTACAAAATCCTAATGACCCTCTATACCCAACAAGGAGCTACATCCATGGACAAGATACGTATAGGTATTATCGGGGCGGGTACGAACACCGTCAGCAAACATATTCCGGGCTTGCAAGCCATTGACGGCGTGGAAATTGTCAGTGTATGCAACCGGAGCCAGGCCTCATCGGAGCGGGTGGCAAAACAGTTCGGTATCCCGGCCATTTACGAAAACTGGACCGAGTTGATCCAGGCGGACGATACAGATGCGATTGTTGTTGGCACCTGGCCGTATCTTCACTGTGCAACAACCTTGGCCGCTATTACTGCAGGCAAACACATTCTCGTCGAAGCGCGGATGGCTATGAATGCTGAAGAAGCGCATCTCATGCGGGATGCCGCCCATGAAAATCCTGACCTGGTCACCCAGATCGTCCCTTCCCCCATGACCCTTTGGGCGGACAAAACGATTCAGGGGCTCATTGCAGAAGGCTATCTAGGTGATATTCTCAGTGTAGAAGTCCGCGCGGCCGGGACTTTTCTCGATAAAGAGGGGCCACTGCAATGGCGACAGAACTATGATCTGAGCGGTATGAACATTATGACCATGGGCATCTGGTACGAAGCGATGAGACGATGGGTCGGCGATCCCTTGAGCGTATTTGCGAAGGGAAAAACCTTTGTAAAGATGCGTAAAGATCCTGATACCGGGTTGATGTGTACCGTCCAGATACCCGAGCATATCGATATTATCATGGAACTGGCCTGCGGTGCCCAGGGATATATGAAAGTTTCTGCGGTACAGGGTCTGGCCGACGAAAACGGCGCGGCCATCTACGGCAGCGAAGGCACCATTAAAATGGTTGGCAATACCCTACTGGGCGCAAAACGTGGGGACGAAGCCCTGCAGGAAATCGAGATTCGGGATGAAGACCGGGGTGGCTGGCGGGTTGAGGAGGAATTTATTAATGCCATTATTGGTGTAGAGAAGGTCACGCACACGCCCTTCGATGTCGGACTGAAATACATGGAATTTACCGAAGCTGTCAATCGCAGCATGGCTGAGGAAAAAACTTTTTCACTACCACTTTAAACGCGAGCAGGACGGGATGGGTGGGATGAACGGCCCCCACCATCCCGTCCTGCCCTCACCCCATCACTTCACAATGCGTCACCTTCGGTTCCATTTCCTTTAAGAAGGCTTCGTCTTCCGGATAGTAACGCGCACGTTCGCGCTCATCACCGGCAAACTTTCTTATCGCCTCAAACGATTCCCATAGTGTAATCAGAAGGAAATGGGCATCGTCACCTTCGATACGGCGTAGCACCTGCACGCCTCGATTACCATCTGTACCCCGGTAATCAGGCAGACCGGTCCGATTCAGATAATTCATATACTCATTCGCCATCGAAGCCGGGTCCACCCCATGCCAGGTTCGGGCAATCATATGCTGCTCCTTCCATGAAATCGTTATGTAACCGCAACGGCACGCCCCCCCTATCTCAACCACCAGACGACTACGGTGCCCCCAGTAAGCGCCAGCATCAGGTTTCCAGATCGCCACATAATCAGGGCGGTGAAAATAGCTGGCAACAATTCGATCAGCGCCCCCCTTAGCCAATTCCGGAGCAACAGGAGCGATCAGCATAGTACCGGGCAGATATTGGAGCGTTGAGGTCAGAAATCGGGAGGGGGTTAGTCTACTCACCAGCCAGAAACCGCCAGCCCGTGTCATATAGGTGCCAAGGGCCATACCCACTATGGTGACCAGTGCGATTGAATCAATGGACATCACGCCAGCCTCCGACCAGGCTCCCGGCTAAACCGCCACAGAGAATATACCAGTTACCGGGTAGTATGAACGACGTGCCTATCGCAATCAGGGCGGCTATCACCCAGGGGAGTAACTGAGCGCGGCCTTTCCATAAACTAACCAGCAAAGCAACAAATACGGCGGTGACAAAAAATCCAATCCTAAAGCCATCGGATCATCTACGATTGCGCCGAAACGATAGCCTATCCATGTCCCCGTGATCAAGGCTATATTCACGGGAATGCCCGTTCCCACCAGAATGGCTGGATCGCGATGACCGTTTTCAAACTCAGGCATGGTAAGCGCCGACTTTTCATCCGCGACAAAATTCGCCGTCATATATATCTTCCACCTCGACAGCCTACGAAACCAGGGCTGTAAGGAGGCACTGAAAGGACATGACGCAGGTTGACGAGAAAGGTAGTCAACATAATCCCCACAACCGGCATGGGCAAATTCCAGAGCCCCAACACGACCATTTGTACGGTACCGGCATGGACCAGTAGGCTCATCAGCAGGGCTTCGGTTTCCTGAATGCCTGTCGGCCGGGCCAACAAGCCATAAATGGCCCCCATACCAAAGTGCTGGCGACAAACGGGACGCTCTGCCGTACGCCGTAAGTGATACCATCCCACGTAAATACTGTTTCTGTATGCTGTGCGGGACCTGTGACTTCATGCATATTGCACCGTAGAGATTTTTGAATTGTGATTATTGAATTATAAACCGGTTAAAATTGATATGGTCATCGGTATAAATTCCTTGTATATATGAATAATAACCGGTTATCTAGCTAAAGACGGTTAGAATATAGAGGTAAAATACAACCTGTAAAATAATTTTTGCCGGTTATGGCGTATAGCTACGAGAAATGCACGAAGATAAAATGTAAACGCTGTGCTCGCCATGGATGCCTGCGGTACGTAGCCGTAGCCTCCGTGTTTAATCCTCGAAACTCATCAAATGGAGACGATCTATGGGTCGAACACGGCATATGCGAGCCATCAACCGGGTAGGCGGGGTGTTGTGTCTGGAGTATATCAATACGGTAGGTGAGATAGATCAGGAGAGCGGCAAGCCGGTTGAACGGTTAAATACCTATGAAGACCTGTTGGTCTGGAGTATAGAGGGGGAGGTTTTATCTGAAGCCGCCAGCCACAAACTGGGGCAAGCGGGAGCAGCATATCCCGATGAAGCGGCACGTGCTGTTTACCGGGCTCAAGAAACGCGAGAGATGCTTTATCGCCTGTTCCGTATGGTTTCGGCAGGAGAAATACCCGCCTCGAAGGATTTAAACGATTTCAATCTGGCGCGGTCGGAGGCCCTGGCCCATACATACATTGCTCCACAAGGTCAAGGTTTTGCATGGGCCTGGCGTGATGACGAGGCCCTGGATCGGATGCTGCATCCTGTGATCCGGTCGGCAGCAGAGTTATTGACCTCTCCGGATCTATCCCGTATCAAGGCCTGCGTTGGCACGGATTGCAGGTGGTTATTCCTGGATATGAGCAAAAACAAAAGCCGCCGCTGGTGCGATATGAACGACTGTGGTAATCGGCATAAAGCCCGCAGGCACTATCAAAAGCGGCGTGTGAGCATGTAAGCAAGTGAGGAATGTAAGATCGCTATTCTATTATCCTTCCGCCTTCAATAAGCGAATGTCTTCCAGCAACCGTGGCATTTCATTCTGGAAGGTGCCTTTATAGATGCCACGAATACGTCGTTGTTTATCGATTAGATACATATTTTCTGTGTGCAA